>Ga0209976_10001669_pt1 | contig 13013 bp, 6 predicted proteins | sample SumtaG_FD_182806 | JGI IMG/M metagenome (GOLD analysis project Ga0209976, IMG submission 182806) | Deep subsurface microbial communities from Indian Ocean to uncover new lineages of life (NeLLi) - Sumatra_00157 metaG (SPAdes) (version 2) | ecosystem: Environmental > Aquatic > Marine > Oceanic >...
GCTGAACCACTCCCCAGTAAGGCCAGCAGCAGAAGGCTGGAGAAGAGGATCGTGGCGATGGTAACACCGGAGATGGGATTGTTGGAGGAGCCCACCAGCCCGGCCATGTACGCTGCCACCGCAGAGAAGAAGAAGCCGGCCACAAGCATCACGAAGGACATGAGCAGGCTCACGTATAACTGGTGAACAATCCCCTGGTAAATCAGAAATATAGGAATCACAGAGACGATCAGGGCCATCAGGACATACTGCATGGGAGTATCCCTTTCGGTCCGTTCGATAGCCTCCAAGCCCCGGCCTTTAAATTGCTGGAGGCTTTTACGGATGCTGGTCAGAATAGAGGTGCCGAGGCTTAGGAGAGCCCAGAGACCTCCCACAACCATCGCACCAACGCCCAAGTAGCGGGTGCGGCTGGACCAGATCTGTCCCGCCCAGTCGGCGGCTTCCACAGGCTGATCGACCTGCTCGAGGATGGCCTGATTGGCAGCTTCCAGCTCGGCAAGCTCACTGGCGGTCATGCCGGGTTCGGGTTCCTGCAATTCAACGAAGAATGTGTTCCATTCGCCCTCATGATCAGGCGATTCCTGAAGCTCGTAGGTGGGCCAGTCCATTCGGTCGGCAACGATGGGGATGGCGACGAACCAGTTGATTGCACCGCCCAGGAAGATGAGGGTGGCGATATTAATACGGACGATATACCCCACCGAGATCAGAGCGGGTGAGAGATTGGTGCCGATGTAGGCTATGGAGCCGCCTACCCTAAGACTATATTCAATGGTAGCGGTCCAGATACGCAGACCCAGCTCGCCGAACTTGAAAAGGGCCCCGGCAATACCGGCGATAGCGATATAGATGATGCCCCGTCCCCCGGCTTCACCGGCCTTCAGGACTTCAGCAGTGGCTATGCCTTCCGGGAATGCGAGCTGACTCTCCACGATAAGCGAACGGCGCAGGGGAATAGTAAACAATACGCCGACGAGTCCACCCAGGCCCATGATGATGGTCACCCAGAAATAATCAAAATCGGTCCAGTAGCCCATCATTACCAGTGCGGGGAGGGTGAAAATGGCGCCTGCTGCCAGGGATTCGCCGGCTGAGGCGGCCGTCTGTACGATGTTGTTTTCCAGTATGTTATGCTCGCGAAACAGCCGCAGGATGCCCATGGAGATCACTGCCGCAGGGATGGAGGCGGAGACGGTCATGCCGGCGAAAAGTCCCAGATAGGCGTTGGCCGCTCCGAGGAGGACGGCCAGAATCACGCCTAGAATGACAGCTTTTACAGTGATTTCGGGGAGTAATTTCATGAGTATACCTCGTAGATAAGTTGGCCGTAAAGGTAACCACGCGGCCATGAGGGGTTCAATCCCTTTAAGCTGCTGGTGGTATGATGGTCAAGCGGCCCTAGCCGAGAGCGCCCCGTCCGGTCTGATCCTGATTTACTTGAGATGCTTGTTCAAATAGCCGTAACTTGCATCAAATCATGGGGTGCTGTCCGTCAATGGCCGGACGGCTGAGATCAGACCCTTTGAACCTGAACTGGATAATACCAGCGGAGGGAAACCAAAATGCGATTCAATTCCCGTTTTCCCCTAATCCGTAAGGGGATTTTTATTTTTTTCTGGTTCCTGCTGCCCCTGTACCTGGGGGCCCAGCAAATCACTCTTACCGGCCAGATACTTTCCCAGGTCACCCATAGCCCCATCCCCTATGCCAACGTACTGGTGGAGGCAACGGGCGAGGGTACGTTCGCCTCAGGGGCGGGGAGGTTCCGCCTGAGTGTCGGCGGTCTACCGGTCACCCTGCGGATCACCCGCGTAGGATTCGCCGATACGGTAATAACCGCCACCGAAAGGGACCTGGGCGCCGTCTACCTGGTTCCCACCGTACTGAGCGGGGAGGAGGTGCTGGTGACGGCGACCCGGGCTGTTGAGGGGCGTACGCCAGTGGCCTTCACTACATTAGATCGTGAGGAGCTTGACCGGAGATACAGCCACCAGGACGTGCCCATGGTGCTGGCCGGTGAGCCGGGCGTTTATGCCTACTCGGATGCGGGCAACGGTGTGGGCTATACCTACCTGAAGATCCGGGGCTTTTCCCAGGAGCGGATCGGATTCTATCTGAACGGCATCCCACTAAACGATCCCGAAGCTCATGCCGTCTACTGGGTGGATCATGGTGATATTCTGGCCGCTACCAGTGATATCCAGCTGCAGCGGGGGGTGGGTAACTCACTCTATGGCAGCGGGGTGTTTGGCGGTACGGTAAATCTGGCCACCAATTTCCAGGCCCTGCCAGCCGGTTTCGCCTTCAACGCAGGATATGGCAACTATACCGAAAAGGGACTGGACCTGCCCAGCCGCAAGCTGTCCCTCAGCTATGCCGGCGGCCCCTGGCGGGAGCAGGGCTGGACGCTCTACGGCCGTATCAGCAACCTGGCCAGTGACGGCTACCGCATCGGCAGCGGCTCCAAACAGAGGTCTATTCATACCGGGCTGGAAAAGAGTACGGCCACTGCCCTTACCCGCCTCGAAGCCATCTGGGGCCATGAAGAGACGGCCTTTTCCTGGGAGGGCATTATTCCCCTTTACGGCTACGATCTGGATGATCGTGAGGCCCGCCGCTATAACTACTACGCCGATCCCTATTTCAACGGCGATCTTGACAATGCCAATAAGGATGTCTTCACCCAGTCCATTGTCTCGCTGCAGCATAGCCGCAAGGTTGCCAAGGGGCTGCTGAGCCTGACCCTCTACAACGTGAAAGGCGATGGCTACTACGAGCAGTTCAAGGGCGGCAGGGATGTGATCGAGTTCAATCTCACCGATGTTGTGTCTGGTACCGTTGAGGAGGCTGATCTTCTACGCCGGAAGTGGCTGCGCAATGGCTACTCCGGCGCGGTATACCATTATAGCCAGCCTTTCAGGTTTGGCAATGTAACTGTGGGTGGCGATGCTCGTTTCTATACTTCCGAGCACTACGGCAAGGTTACGGAAATACTCGCTGATGGCATTGAGGTTCCGAGCGACCACCGCTACTATTCCGATGACTCCCGAAAGACCAGTTTTTCGTTCTACGTCCACTCCATTATCGACATTACCGACCGGCTGAGCGCTATGGCCGATCTGCGGTATCTCGGACATCGCTACAAGTTCGACCAGGAGATCATGGGCGCATTTACCGAAGGGTACGGCTACAATCTGAAGTATGACTTCGTCGATCCCCATCTGGGCCTCAACTACCGGATTAACGATGCCGTGTCGCTGTTCGCTAATCTGTCCACCGGCCACCGGGAGCCGGCCGACGGTGATATCTACGACCACGACGATCCCGAGGTATTGCCAGCGGTTGAGGATATGGAGGCCGAGTATGCGCGGCCTCTCGTCAGGGAAGAGTTCCTGATAGACTACGAGGCCGGCGTGCGGTTAAGCCTGCCTGCCATCAGCGGGAAGCTGAACCTATACCGCATGGACTTCAGGGACGAGCTCGTTCCGGTCTATTACCGGTACTACGATGCTGATGATGTCCTTCAGGGCAACGCGCCAAGGACGGTGCATCAGGGTGTGGAGATCGCCCTCTCTGCGATGCCCCTCCCATGGCTGCAAGTGCAGGGTAATCTGAGCTACGCCGATAACCGCTTCGTTGAGTTTACCGGCGACTCCCTGGGCTGGAGTGGCTGGGGTGGTATCGCGGATTACAGTGGCAAAGTTCTGCCGGCTTTCCCGAAGGTCCAGGCCAAAGGTAGTCTGATCGTTAGCCATTTCTTGGGAGAAACATGGCTCCAGTTCGCCCATATAGGGAAGCAGTTCATTGACTTTGCAAACACTGATTCCGTGGCTATCGCTCCCTATACACTACTGAATCTGGGAACGAGGTTTGACCTGCCCGCAATGGGATCGTTACATCCGGTGCTGACCCTACGGGTGGATAACGTATTCGACGAGCTCTATGAGACCTTCGGCTATACCTATTACGACGGTTGGCCGCCATATCGCGTGGACGCCTACTGGCCTGGTGCCACCCGCAGCTACTTCGTGGAGTTGCAGGTGCGGCTGTAATCCGTGTGGCGATACCCAAGTGTGTTAAGGCCCCTCACAGCAGGGGCCTTATCGCTTTCGCTACGGGTCAGCCACGAAACGGGACCGCAATCCAGCCTTGTTGATCACGTGCAAAATCGCTAACATCCTTCATACTTATGGCTGACCCGAAACGACTGTTCGTACTCGATGGCACGGCCCTGCTCTACCGGGCCCATTTTGCCATGATCAATAACCCACTGATGGCCTCCACCGGGCAGGTCACGTCGGGGATCTTCGGTTTCATTAACTCCCTGATCCGCCTGATGCGCGAGGAATTACCGGACCATCTGGTCATAGTTTTCGACGACCGGGAGAAGACTTTCCGCCACCATATCTACACCGAATATAAGGCTACCCGTGAGAAGATGCCTGACGAGCTGGTCTCCCAGATCGAGCCGCTGGACCGGGTACTGGAGGCGCTGAAGGTACCTGTGCTGCGGATACCGGGTTATGAGGCCGATGATGTCATGGGTACCCTGGCGACCCAGGCCGAGGCCAAAGGGTGGGACACCTACCTGGTTACCGGGGACAAGGATATGATGCAGCTGGTCTCGGAGCATACCTTCGTTTATACGCCTGGCAGGGGCCGGAATCCGGTAGTTGTCTATGACGCTGGGAAGGTGGAAGAGCGCTGGGGAGTGCCGCCGGGTAAAATGGTCGATCTGCTGGGCCTTATGGGTGACAGCTCCGATAATGTGCCCGGGGTGCCGGGCGTAGGTCAGAAAACCGCTCAGAAGCTGATCGTTGAGTACGGCAGCCTGGAAGAGGCCCTCAATCACGCCGACGAGGTGGCCAACAAGCGGGTTCGTGAGGGGCTGCAGGCCGGGAGGGAACTGGCTCTGCTCTCAAAGGAGCTGGTCACTCTCGATTGTCATGTTCCCCTGGATGTCGAATTGGACCACCTCGCGCTGGTTCAGCTGGACCCCCCTGCCGCCTCCGAGCAACTGCAGGAGCTGGAGATCAGGGCCATCGTGCCCGATCTGCTGAGCTTGGTAGGGGAAAGGCCCGCGCCGGCGGAGGAACAGCCGGAAAAGACCTACGAGCTGGTTACAACCGGAAAAGAATTCGATGCCCTGCTGGCGGAGCTGGCCAAGGCAGAGTGGGTATCGTTCGACCTGGAGACTACCTCCACTAACCCGCTGGAGGCGGAGATCGTGGGCTTCTCCTTTTCCGTGAAGCCGAATCACGGTTGGTATGTGCCCGTCGTTTATCCTGAAAGAGATGAGAAGACAGCCCTGGACCTGGCTCTCATCCTCGAACGCCTGAAGCCCATCCTGGATGACCCCGAACGTCCCATCGTCGGCCAGAACATAAAATACGACGCCCTGGTGATGACCCGATATGGCATCGAGCTTAACGGCATAGCCTTTGATACCATGATCGCCGCCCACCTGCTGGAACCCGAAGCCCCAACCTACAAGCTGAATGCCCTGAGCCAGAAGTATCTGAACTACCGCATGGTGCCTATTGAGGAGCTCATCGGTAAGCGGGGCAAGGGGCAGCGCTCCATGGCGGAGGTGCCGCTGGACCGGATTGCCTGGTATGCGGCAGAAGATGCAGATATAGCAGGGCAATTATACCATTTACTTAATGAACAACTTGATGTCAGCGGGCTAATTGACACTAATAACAGGATCGAAGTCCCATTGATTCAGGTACTGGCGGACATGGAACGCAGCGGCGTCTTCCTGGATCTGCCTTTCCTGGAGAAGATGTCCGGGGAGCTAGCGGCACGGATAACAGCCCTGGAGGGGGAGATATACGCCGCCGCCGGGGAGGAGTTCAACATCAACTCTCCCCAGCAGCTGGGCGTGGTCCTTTTTGACCAGCTCGGGCTGCAGAAGATACGCAAACGCAGCACCGACGTAACGGTCCTGGAGATGCTCAAGGATCAGCACCCCCTGCCGGGACTGGTGCTGGACTATCGCCAGGTGAAAAAACTCAAGTCGACCTATGTGGATGCTTTTCCGTCACTGGTAAATCCGGGAACGGGGCGGGTGCATACCTCCTTCAGCCAGACGGGCACCGCTACCGGCCGGCTTGCCAGCAGCAATCCCAACTTCCAGAACATCCCCATCCGCACCGACATGGGGCGGGAAATACGGCGGGCGTTCCGCGCCCAGCAGGAGGGGTGGGGCATTTTCTCGGCGGACTACTCCCAGATAGAGCTGCGCATCATGGCCCACCTGGCCCGGGAAGAGGCACTCATTGAGGCCTTCGATCAGGGGCGGGATATCCACGCTCAGACCGCGGCCACGGTGTTCGATGTGCCTCCTGAAATGGTGACGCCGGACATGCGCCGCACGGCCAAGGTGGTCAACTTCGGCATCATGTACGGCGCTGGGCCCTTCCGCATGTCCCGGGAGCTGGACATCTCCATTCAAGCGGGCCGGGAGCTGATCAACCGGTACTTCAACACCTACCCCGGCATCCGTAAATTCATTGACGATTTACTGGTAAAGGCCCGGGATGAGGGTTACGTCAGTACCCTCCTGGGACGCAGGCGGAAGATGCCCCATTTGCAGTCCAGCAACCAGCGTCTGCGCAGCGCCGACGAACGCATGGCGGTTAACATGCCCATCCAGGGGACCGCCGCCGAGCTGATCAAGATCGCCATGATCCCCATTCACCGGCGCTTGATTGAGGAAGGCTTTGGATCGAAGATGATCCTCCAGATTCACGACGAACTGCTCTTCGAGACCCCCGAGGACGAAGTGGACCGGCTGCGGGAGCTGGTGGTGGTGGAAATGGAAGCGGCCATGGAGCTGGATGTACCCCTGAAGGTGGACTGGAGTTTTGGGCCGAGCTGGTATGAGGCGCATTAAAGCAGAGGCAAAGATTATTAAATGCAAAATGAAAAATGCAAAGTGCAAAACGAGGATTAGGTGGCAGTAAAGAACGAGATTACAAAGGAATGCAGCCTATGGGATTAACCACTCCAGCGTTTCGATAACGCATGCTCCTCCTCAGCATAGACGGCGGCGCCTCCCGCACGCGGGGGGTTTTGTTTACCGAGGCTGGCGATGTGCGCCACTACCAGGAAACGGAAGCCACCTCCCTGAGCCGGCCCGACGCGGATTCGCCGATGATCCTGGGCCGCTTCATCGAGGAGCTCGCTACCCAGGCCGGCCTGGGACTGGAGGAGGTGGGCATGGTGAACGTGGGGATGGCGGGGGTTTCCAACCTGGATGCCCGCGATCGTCTGTTCCGCGAGCTTGACCGGCTCCAGCTTTCCGACCGGGCTATAGTTACCTCGGACGTGGAGGCGGCCTACGAGGTGGTCTGGGGGGACGCACCCGGTGTGCTGGTGTGCGTGGGCACCGGCGCCATCGGCTGGGCGCGGGACAACCAGGGCGATACCTACCGCGCCAGCGGCAGAGGGCCGCAGCTGGGGGGTGATCCCGGCAGCGGCTACTGGATGGGCAAAACGGCCATGGTGCACCTGATCATGTCCGAAGGATCACTGGCGGGAAACGAAGAGGCTGAGGATGAAGATCTGGACGTTCTCCGGCGCCGGGTCATGGAGACCTATGATGCCGAATCTCTCGAAGAGGCCGCCCGCATCGCCGGCGAGGCCGAGGACATGGTTACCATGACCGCCCGCCTGGGCCGCGTAATCTGCCAGCTGGCGGAGGAAGACAACGACGTGGCCCTGACCATCCTCCAGGAGGGAACGCAGGGGCTGGCCGACGATCTGCTCCAGATGATTGATGAGGCCGGGCTTCGCAGCGAGAAAATGACCATCGGCATCAACGGGAGTATCATCATCAATAGCGCCAGCTACCGGCGGATACTGGCGAGCGCCCTCAACTACGACCTGCCCGACATCGCCTGGCGATCCCCGGAAATCGATCCTGTTTTCGGTGCCGGTCTCATTGCCGCCCGCCTTAATGACATTACCATTGACAGGGATACCCTGATAAAGAACTGGAGTGGGCATCATGTTCTGTCCCCGAGCTGACATTCACCTGGGTCGGTTGAAGGCCAACTTCAGCCACCTGTCGGAGCACGTTGGCAACGCGAAGGTGCTGGCGGTTGTGAAGGCGGACGGCTACGGCCACGGCATCGTTCCCGTGTCGAAAGCCCTGGTAGAGGCCGGGGTATACGGCCTTGGGGTGGCCGTCCTACAGGAAGCGCTGGAGCTGCGGAAGGCCGGGCTGCGGCAGATGGTCCTCCATCTGGGTCCGTTCGATCACCAATGGTTGGATACCTTTGTGAGGGAGGACATCCGACTGAGCCTGCACAGCGTGGAAGATATCAGGGCGCTGGCGGCCCACCACGAGGTCACCGGGAGTGAGTACGTGGTTCATTTGAAGGTGGACACCGGCATGGCCCGCCTGGGCATACCATACGAATCAGCCGTTGAAGCGCTGGAGGAGGTGAAGCAGCATCCTTTTATCCGCCTGGAGGGCATCTGGACCCATTTCGCCACCGCCGGTGAGGCTGAGCAGAGCTACCTGCGGTACCAGCTGGTACGGTTCACCCAGTTCGTCCACATGGCCCGCAAGCTGGATATCGACGTGGAGTTTTTTCACGCCGCCAACAGCAGCGCTATCTTCCAGGATCCCGAAAGCCACTTTAACATGGTCCGCCCCGGTCTGGTCCTTTACGGGGCTAAGCCTTCGGAGAATGTGACTACGCCCTTTGAGCTCCTGCCGGTGATGGACTTAAAGGCGCCCCTGGTAATGGTAAAGGATGTCCCTTGCGGCGCCCCGATTGGATATGGCCGGACCTATCATGCCCCGCGTGATATGAAAACGGGTGCCCTTCAAATAGGCTACGCCGATGGCTTGCCGCTGGCGTGTTCAAACCAGGGATTTGTCCAGCTTGGGGGCAAGGTTTATCCTGTTGTAGGTCGTATCTCCATGGATTTGTGTAATATTGATCTTGAGGGCAGCGAACCGAAAATCGGGGAGGAGGCCCTGGTCTGGGGACTGAGTGACGATCCCCGCTTGCGTGTTGAGTATCGGGCAAGTATAGCCGGTACCATTCCCTACGAACTATTAGTCTGTATTGGAAAGAGAGTAGAGCGTCGTTATGTGGATGATTAAGCGATTCGGTTTAGGTATGATAATCGCCCTGCTGCTGGGGACGTGTATCTATTTGCCCCGGACTGAGAGGGCACCTGAAGTATGGCATCGGAAACCGGTGCGAGCATCAGACCTGACACTGCGCCAACAGGTGGCACAGCTGATCATGGTGCGGGTTGAGGGGTATTACTACAGCTCCGATAACGGCTACCGTCAGAAAGTGGAAAAGTGGGTGGCCGAAGACCAGATTGGAGGCCTGATCACCTTCCGTGGCAGCGTGGACGGTACCTTTACCAACCTCCAGCGGTTCCAGCGCCTGGCGCCGATACCCCTGCTAGTGGCGGCGGACTTCGAGCAGGGGGTGGGACAGCAGATCGAGGGGGCCACCAGGTTCCCTTCCAACATGGCTATGGCCGCTACTTTTAACGAGGAAAACGTCTATGAGCAGGGACGTGTTACGGCCCTGGAAGCGCGAGGCTTGGGCGTTCACGTCGCTTTCGCCCCGGTTATGGACGTAAACAACAATCCCGATAATCCCATCATCAACTTCCGTTCCTACAGCGATGACCCGGGGCTGGTGGCGCGTATGGGATCGGCCTTTATCCGGGGAGCACAAGAGCATGGACTGGTGGCCTGCGCCAAGCACTACCCCGGCCACGGGAACACCGCCACCGACAGCCATACCAGCCTGCCGCTCATTCCGGGCAGCCGGGAGAGCCTGGATCGGATGGAGCTCCTACCGTTTAAGGCAGCCGTCGAGGCGGGTGTCGGAATGGTGATGGTGGGGCATATCGCAGTGCCCGGACTGGATGGTTCCAATAGTCCCGCAACCCAGTCCAACGCCATTACCGAAGGCCTGCTGCGCGGCGAATACGGTTTTAACGGGCTTATAATCACCGATGGAATGGAGATGGGAGCCATTTCCGGCGGGAATTGGACGGGAGAAGCCGCCGTCAGGTCCATCGAAGCGGGGAATGATATAATTCTACTGCCCCTGTACGTGGACCAGACCATCGATGCTCTAGTGCGGGCAGTTGAAACGGGACGCCTCAGCCGGGAGCAAATCGCGGCTTCAGTTAGCCGGGTTCTGAAGTTAAAAGAAGAGCTGGGCCTTTACGAAGAACGCCTCAACCTTAACCGGGAGGGGGTGCAGCATCAAGTGGGTCTCGCCGAGTTTAACACCGCCGCCCGGGAAGCGGCCCGGGAGTCGATTACGCTAGTGAAGGATGAGCAGAACCTGATTCCTCTCCGGCCGGACCGCCGGCAGACCCTCACTCATATCCTCATCTCCATGGACGATGACCTGAAGCAACGCACAACCTCTTTCTGGCGCAACGTAGAGTTCACCTTCGGCAGCAAACGGGTGAAGACATTCTTCGTGAACGATCAGCTGTCCCAGACCCGCATCAAAGAGCTGGTTGAGGAAGCTAAGACCTCCAGCCGGACCCTGGTGACGGCCCTGGTGCGTATCAGCATGGACAAGGGAGTCAGTACCATAAACTCAACACACAAACAGCTCCTGGAGGCCTTGGATAAAGCAAAAGTCAGGTTCGTTGTGGTGAGTTTCGGCAGTCCCTACGTGCCGTCACTTGACCACATTCCCGCCTATATGTGTGCCTACGGCTACGGCAGCGTTAGCATGAGGGCTATGAGTGATGCCGTTTTCGGGCGGGCATCCATCAGCGGCCGGCTGCCCGTCAACCTGGACGCTAAACATCCCAGGGGCAGTGGCCTGACCAGAGAGGCCCTTACAAAAGCATTCAGCGAGTCGTCTCACAATCCTGCCCCTCCGGGTGTAGCCCAACGGGCGAGCCGGCCAGGGTGGGACTTCAGCCGGGCCTATGCCGTGCTGGATAGCGCCATCCGGGAAAAAATCACGCCCGGTGCCCAGGTCTTCATCGCCAAAGCGGGGTATACTCTGGCTGATACCGCCTTCGGGCGCTTCACCTATGATGAAGGCGCGCCGCCGGTCACCAGCGCCTCCATCTATGACCTGGCGAGTGTAACCAAGGTATTGGTGGGGGGCACCCTGGCCCTGCGGTTCGTTGACCGGCGCTATGTGGTGCTGGACGAGCCGGTATGGCACTACATCCCCGCCTTCCGCGGCCGGTGGAAGGACCGGGTGACTATCCGCCACTTGCTGACCCACTCTTCAGGTCTACCTCAATATATTGAATTCTGGAGGATAGGTATAAAGCCGGATAAGGTGCTCGATACCATCTGTACCACGGAACTGGAATTTGAGCCCGGTACGCAAGTCAAGTATAGTGGTGTGGGCCTGATCCTGTTCTCGACCCTGGCCGAGCTGGTGACGGGCGAACGGCTGGCTGACCTGGCCCGGGACTGGGTGTTCGAGCCTCTCATGATGGAAAGCACTGGATATAATCCGTCGGCTGACGGACCGGCGGAGTGGTTGGAACGTATCGCTCCCACCGAAGTGGATGCCCAGGGCCGAAAGGGACTGATCCGTGGCAAGGTGCACGATGCAAATACCAACTTCATGGGCGGCGTATCGCTCCACGCCGGTGTATTCGCTCCCGCTAATCAGCTGGCCATCCTGGGTATGCTCTACCTCAACGGCGGGGTGATACACGGCCGGCGGCTGGCGCAGGAGAAGACCGTAGACGCCTTCATCACGCCCCGGAACCTTCCCGACCGCTCGGAATCAGGTTCGTCAGGAAGCCGGGCAGGCTGGACTTTGACCTGGCAGCTGGCCTCAACGACGGCCGATGCCGGAGACCTGTTCTCGCCCTCGGCCTTCGGCCATACCGGCTTCACCGGCACATCCATCTGGACCGACCCGGTGACGGAACTCATCGTCGTGTTGCTCACCAACCGGGTACATCCCAGCCGGGAGCACCCGGAACGAATCCGGGAGGTGCGAAGGCGGTTTCATAACGAGGTGATCCTGGAAATACAGAGGTCGATGCCAGGCACTTAGAACGCCGGGCAATATCTTATCTGACCTTTGTGCTGGAAACTTGTGCAATTAACCGCAGGCAGTCACACGAGAGTGGTCGCTCCTTCCTGATGAGCAAACCTCTGGTGAACAGGCAGATGGAATCCTAATTTCGCACGTTGTAATTAAGGTAATCCTGGAAGGAAAATGCTTAAGCCGCGCAAAAAAATAACCCGCAAGGAGCTCAAACGTGATCCCCTCATGGAAGCACTTTACCGCCTGCGGCACTGGTGGCTGGAACACCGGACCCGTGTCTCCCGCTATGGTGGTGTTGGCCTGGTGATTGTGGTTCTGGTCTTCCTGGTTTTCCGTTGGCGGGCTTCCCAGAACGAGCAAGCCGCCGTGGTAGTGGGCATAGCCTTTGTGGAATACGGTCAGGGTGACTACAGCACGGTCATTACCCTTCTGAATGCTCATGTGGATGAATACAGCGGTCTTAAGTCCTTCGGCAACGGCCTGTACCTGCTGGCACGCTCGGAGCTCTTCGTGGGCGATACTACCGGGGCCAAAGAACACTACCGCCGCTATCTTGATGATTACGGTAATGATCCACTCATCAAAGCCGGCGCCCTGACGGGACTCGGGATCATAGCGGAGGGGAGGGGACAACATAGCGATGCAGCTGAACTCTTTAAAAAGGCCAACCGATCCGCCCCCACTGCCTCGCTCAAGCAGCAGTATGCTATCTATGCCGCGCGCAACTATATCCTCTCAGAGCAGCCTGCAGAAGCATTGGACATTCTCCAGCCGATCCTTGACAGCGACGAACTCGATTTCCAGAAGCGAAGCGAGGTCCAGGCACTGGTGGCATCTGCCAAAGCCCTCTCAGGATAGGAGGGGGCTGTATAACTCCTTGCTGACCGAGTGTCAAACGTGTAACTTTCTAATTGGAAAGTGGGTCGGGTGACCCACTTTCTTTGTATTGTGGCATCAGTAAATGGCTGATCT
>Ga0209976_10001670_pt1 | contig 13000 bp, 10 predicted proteins | sample SumtaG_FD_182806 | JGI IMG/M metagenome (GOLD analysis project Ga0209976, IMG submission 182806) | Deep subsurface microbial communities from Indian Ocean to uncover new lineages of life (NeLLi) - Sumatra_00157 metaG (SPAdes) (version 2) | ecosystem: Environmental > Aquatic > Marine > Oceanic >...
TTCTTTGAGTATGGGAGTGAGGGGGTAGGTCTTCAATCTCAAATCTCATATCTCATATCTCAAAGAAACTGGGGCAGTGAATATGAAATAGGGGAGGTGGAATGACAGCACTCCCTGTTTCCACCTTATTCCCTAACGACTGTGGGCCAGATTCGCCTGGGCAAACTGGGGCTTGATGCTCTCCTGCGTCCTGCATTCCCTGCCCTGAGCTTGTGGTTCGACAGGCTCACCATCCTGAGCTTAGTCGAAGGATCGAAGGGTGCGTTCTACATTTCGCCCTCTCCCACTCATCCCCTCCGATTTCTTTTCCACCTTTCCCTCCGTGTCTCCGCGACACCCGCCTGCCCTGAGCCTGTCGAAGGGCGTCTCTGTGTCAGGCGGTTTCTCTTCACTTCGCCTTTCCCCCACACCCCCTTACCCCCATACTCCCATACAGCTTTTTCTCCCTTTTCCCTCCCCTCTTTCCTGTGTTACTATCCGACATTCCCACTTCAAATTATGAATACTTTTAAGTCCGGCGCTTATGACAGGTCCATTCTCATCGTCGACAACGATGAAGGAGTACGTATGGCCGTTACTAACCATTTCTCAGCCAGAGGAATAACGGTCGGCCACGCTGAAACCTGCGAGATCGCCCTTGCACTTCTTCATGAACAATCCTTCGATCTGATACTGACTGAGATCTTCATACCCGAAATGGGCGGGATCGAACTGACGCGTCGGATAAAGAACTATATGCCTGAGCAGGCGGTCATCATCATGACCTCTTCAGTCGACGTTAAAAACAGCATTGAGGCGATGCGCCTGAAGGCGAACGATTACCTTCTCAAACCGGTGGACCTGGATGAACTTGAGAACCGGGTCGCCCTCGTTTTCATGAAGTTAGAGACCCGCAAAAGGGACAGGTCACACCAGTTCCAGCTCGTGGAAAAGGTCCTGGAACAGGAAAAGAAGCTGGAAGACAACTTTCTTCAGGCGGTACGATCCCTCATCCACGCCATTGAGGCTAGAGACCGTTACACCAAAGGCCACTCATTCAGGGTTACGCGCCTGGTAGAGGCGCTGTTGAGGCAGCTTAACCTTGAGGCCGATATCCTCTCGGATGTGGTACTTGCCTCCCAACTGCATGACACCGGCAAACTCGGGATTGCCGATACCATTCTCAGGAAGACCTCCGGGTTGTCCAATGAAGAGTTCTTCATAATGAGAACACACCCGGAAGTCGGCTACCACATTTTAAAACCGATCCTGTCAGAACCCTGCCTTGACGGCATCCTTCATCATCATGAAAGATGGGACGGCAAAGGTTACCCGATGAACCTCTTAGAAGAGGAGATCCCTCTTGGTGCACGAATCATAAGCATAGCCGACTCCTTCGACGCCATGGTCACAGACAGGACCTACCGGCAGGCGCTGAGCATCTCTACAGCGCTCAATGAGATAGAGAGGGGCTCCGGCAAACAGTTTGATCCCGATATTGTCCCATCCTTTATCGATATCGTTTCCAAGAACCGATTCCCGAAGATGTACGCGGAACAGGGGAAGGGGTAATTTAAAGCAAACCGCCAGACACGGAGACACGGAGGGAAGAAGCAGATCCAATGTCCAATGAAAAAGCAGGAACTGGAACCTTAACACTTATCTCTTATCCCTTATCTCTTGGCACTTATCCCCTTTCCACTTTGTTTCTCTTTTGTTTGACTGCCCTGAAGTCCATGTGGTAAATATTTCCAGACATTTTCGGTGGTGGAGTTCGCCTCAACCGCTCGCAAGAGCCAATGACTCCTGTCCCAAGCAGCGTGTCGGACTGTCTCAATCACGCCGTTGGGGTGGCTATAAATTTTTCGAATTTTTGTTCTTGGAGCGTTTACTTCAAAACAAAAGCAACCAAACTGCCAATCCCCATAACGAGTTATCCAAGAATCCCTTTTATACCGCCGCTTTTCAGGCTTAATGACGTTTCGAAAAATTATTACCAGGAGTCTAAATGGATACTCCGACAGACTCCCAGGGACAGGAGTTTTTTTGAAAAAGGAAAAAACTGGAACAAGAAAGAGAGAAGGTGGGAAGACCACCCCTAACCCATGAACACGGGCTCGAATTCGGATACGGCCTAACCGATGACCGATGACCGATCACCGTTACTGTTAACTGTTCACCGATAACTGTTCACTTTTCACTGAAAGGGATAACCCCTTTGGCCCTCAGCCTCGCCTTCATAGTTCTCGCCGGTCTTCTGGCCGATGCCCTTTTTCGCAGGATGCGCCTGCCCGGTCTGGTGGGAATGCTCATCGTCGGTGTGCTGGTAGGTCCCCACGCCTTGGATATCCTCAGGCCGGACATGATGGCGGTCTCGGGAGATTTCCGTAAAATAGCACTCATAGTGATCCTGCTCAGAGCAGGTCTTGAGCTGCGAAGGGACACGCTCCGCAGGGTGGGTCCCTACGCTGTTTCCATGAGCGCCATCCCAGCTATTTTCGAGATCGCCGCAGTTACCCTCCTGGCTCCAAGTCTCCTCGGGCTCTCCTGGCTGGAGGCGGCCATTCTGGGGAGCATCCTCGGCGCAGTTTCCCCCGCTGTAGTCGTTCCGCTCATGATCGATTTCATGGAAAGAGGCAAGGGAGCGGCCAAAGGAATCCCCACCCTTATCCTGGGGGCATCAGCCATCGACGATGTATTCGTCATTGTCATCTTCACGGTGCTTCTGGGGATGTATGGTGGAGGACCCGTCAACTGGGCCTGGCAGGTCGCGTCCATTCCCATATCCATCATACTGGGCACTCTTATCGGCCTCCTGATCGGCTACCTTCTATTTCGCTTATATAACCGCTACGATTTCAAACCTCCGCGCAGGACGATCATCCTCATGGGTGTCGCCATCCTGCTGACCTGGGTGGAGGATATCCTTCACAGCATCGTCCCGATCTCCGCACTCCTCGGCGTCATGGCCATAGGCTTCATGCTCCTCGAAAAACAGGAGGCTATCGCTCACATCATCTCCACAAAACTAAAACGCCTGTGGGTGTTTGCTGAGCTTCTGCTTTTCGTTCTGGTGGGAGCACAGGTGGACATTAAAGTCGCGTGGGAGGCCGGTCTCGCCGGTTGTCTGCTCATTCTCGCGGGCCTGGCTGCGCGCAGTGTGGGGACCTGGATATCTCTAACGGGCAGCGAACTCGATGCCAGAGAAAAACTGTTCGCTGTCGTCGCTTATATCCCCAAGGCCACCGTTCAGGCGGCCATTGGAGCCATTCCTCTCGCTGCGGGACTTCCCGGTGGCGAGGTCATCCTGGCTGTAGCTGTTCTTTCCATCCTTCTCACAGCTCCTACTGGAGCCATAGGTATAAAAATACTCGGTGAACGTATACTAGTTGAGAGTATACGCTCGCCCTACAGTTTCAAGGAACTGCGCAAAAAACTCGCCCTGCCTCGCGTCGGTGAACGTATCCTGGATACAACAAGCGGCAGAATGTGGAAAGTTATCGAGGAGAAGGAATCCTGGCACGAAACCGAGTCCGGCGATCCGGTACCGGCCATCATTCTTAGGATATGGGAAACAGGTGACGAAACGGCACCGGGCAGTGGTCCAACACGGTACCTCAAATACACACCTCTGGATGAACCGTTCGGGAGGAAGTGGGAAGTTGTGTATGATAGGTGAAAATAGTGGAAAGTGGAAAGATAGAGCTAGTGGAAAATGGAAACGATGCCGGAATGTAGAATGTAGAACGCAGAATAAGATCAAAAGCTAATTACCCCAGAAGACCACAGGGGAAACCTTGGATTTTTGAGTAAACAGCAGTTTCCATAACAGCGACATTTTTACCACGGAGGATGCGGAGGAAAGCTATAATCTAGGTAAGCCTTAGAGATATGAGATTCCGATCCTGGGCTCAGTCGAAGGGTAAGATGTGAGATTAAGAACTGAATTCGTATCACCGTGTCCCCGCGTCTCCGCCTGCCCTGAGCAAACGACAGTACGTCGAAGGGTATCACCGCGTCTGGTGGTCCAGCCTCATACCCTTTCCCTGATATCTCTTTGTACTGCTGCCCTGCTCACCATTTTCCTGCTGCCTACAACAACCCATGCAGCCCCGAAAGCTGACCTGTGGGATCTTTGGGAAGCCCACGATCCAGCAAGTTCCATCTCAGTTGATCATCGTGCGTGGGATGCACTGCTCGCAAAATACCTGGTCACAACAGACCCTTCCGGGATCAATCTCTTCAGATACGGCGCAGTTACCACCGTGGACCGCATAGCCCTTGAGATGTATCTGAAGGAACTCCAGGCAATCAAGGTATCCGAGTTGAACAGGCCCGAGCAGATGGCCTACTGGATCAACTTTTATAACGCCCTCACAATCAGTACCGTCCTTCAGCACTACCCTGTCAGGTCCATCAAAGACATTGACATCTCCCCGGGACTTTTTGCCAACGGCCCATGGGACGCAAAGCTTGTCCGGATAGACGGCCAAAAAGTCAGCCTGAACGACATCGAACACAGGATCCTGCGCCCCATCTGGCGTGACCCCAGGATCCACTATGCCGTGAACTGCGCTGCGATTGGGTGTCCGGATCTGCAGGACCGGGCCTTCGTTCCCGAAAATACAGGCCAGATGCTGGACGAGGCAGCTGTACGGTTCATCAATCACCCCCGCGGAGCCGGTATGGACCAAAAGGGTCGGCTTGTCCTCTCTTCCATCTACAAATGGTTCCGGGAAGACTTCGGTGACGATCTGGATGAGATCCTTGAGCATATCCGGGAATTCGCCTCAGGGGAATTGAAGGAGAAGATTCCAGCCGGTGGAAAGGTCAGGGTGAAGTACAGATATGACTGGAGCCTTAATGATACTGAATGACAATACTGAGGAAACCGCCTGACACGGGGAAGGGGAGACACGGGGACGCGGAGGGGAAATCAGACCAAGCGACTTGGCGAAAGGGCAAGATTTAAAGCTAAAAACGAGACTTCTGCAGAGATGGCAAGAACTGTATTCAACAGGGATGAGGGGATTATGGGGATAAGGTAAACCCCAGGATCCCCTTTCGTCATTCCGGACACGACCTCACGATAAGTCCCGTTCCGAACTCTTCCTCCCCCTTGAGGGGGGAGGACCGAGGTGGGGGTGAAATAAACGTCGTGATCCGGAATCCAACCGCACTAAAATAGCGTATATAAAACAGGCTGTTTTTTCAAGTACACCACAATTCACCTCATCCAGAAGTTCGGAAATTCGGCTAATATATAAGAAGCACCATAATTCATGCCAAGGCACCAATTCCCTTGAATAGGAGGAATAGCGCCGTGAATTCATGTCGAACCTCATTTTTCCCTACGGTGGTTTTTCTGGTTATTACTGTCGGGTGTGCCTTCGGTCCATCTTCGTTAGTCCAGGCTGGCGGACCGGGTCCGGAATTAACCGGTATGGAGTGGATGTGGGCGGGAACAAAGTACTCCAACGACACCGAGGCGTCTCCAACGGATCCCTCCCATTACACCCTGACGCTCAGCGAGGACGGCACCATCGTTGTAAGGGCCGACTGTAACATGGCTGGGGGAACCTGGAAGGAGGAGAACGGCCGTATCACCATAACCGTCACCCACTCGACCAGGGCCATGTGTCCCCCGGAATCTCTCGACAGCGTATTTCTGAAGGACCTGGCCCGGGCCGCCATCCCCTTTTTCAGAAACGGCAACCTGTATCTTGACCTGCCTTACGATTCAGGGACGATGAGATTTGCACGACCTTAATCCAGATCTAAATCTGTAAACAGGACTTATGAAAAAGCTGCAAGAGCTGGATATATCAGGGATAAAGGGGATAAAAGTGGTAAGGTAAACCCTGGGATTCCCCTTCGTCATTCCGGCTTTTAAAGCATCAATGGTTTCAGCAGGCTCATATTCTGTAAATACTATAGCATCCCCAAAACAATATACCGATCCCCAACAATTGTTTGACCAGTCAGTGTTGACGACTTCGCAAAAAGTCATCAGCACGCCCTGTAATGGGCGCCCAAATCCATGACTTGCATCGCAAGTCGTTGATTTGTAAGGAAAGTGGAAATGACACTTTTCGCTTTTAAGTGGAGTAAAAAGCCACGAATGGACTTTTTACGACCCTATCAGTGCTGGTTCTATGTTCCCACTCTATCTTGAAGAGCGGCGGTGGAAACTTAAGCGAAGGTGTAAGAATCTGCTTGTCCCCAGAAGCTCATTGGAGCGAAGGTGGAATAGTGAATGTGGAACAAATCAAGTATATTGCTGCTTCCTCCACTTCACTGTCTCACTTTCTGGAACGAAAAGGTACGGTATGCATCTTCATCCAAAAACGGTCGAACGCCATGCCCACCCCCACGACACCGGGAAGGTGGATCCAGCCAACGAACGGCGTACCCGCCTGGTAGTACTGCTCACCGGTGTCACCATGGTGATCGAGGTGGTGGCGGGCCTCCTCACCGGCTCCATGGCCCTTCTGGCAGACGGTTGGCACATGGGCACCCACACTTTCGCCCTCGGTATCAGCCTGGTTGCTTATCTTCTGGCCCGGCGCCACACAGAATCCGAGTTTTTTTCCTTCGGTACGGGCAAGTTCAGTGTCCTGGCAGGCTATACCAGTGCCCTCTTTCTGGGCGCGGCTGCCCTGTGGATGATCGTCGAATCAGTATCGCGGTTCATTCATCCAGTGCTAATAGCCTATAACGAGGCGATCATCGTCACCACCGGTGGTCTGATCGTGAACCTTGTGAGCGTCCTCATCCTCCACCGCACTGGTGACGAGGGACATACGCATAATCACCACAAGGACAACGGCCACAAGCACGGGCATCGCGACTACAACTACCGGGCCGCCTACCTGCACGTTCTGGCCGACACGCTCACCTCTTTTCTAGCCATCATCGCCCTCTTGTCTGGCCGTTTCCTGGGCTGGGCGTTCATGGACCCTGTCATGGGTATAGTAGGCGGCCTGTTGATAATTCGCTGGGCTTACGGATTGGTCCATGGCACGGCCTTCATCCTCCTCGACGGCGGCGTGGCCGCTGACACCAGACGTGAAGTACGCCGCATAGTGGAGTCCGACGGTGAGAGCCGGGTAGTGGATCTACATGTGTGGCGGGTCGGTTCTTCCGACCTTGCGGTGATCGTGTCGCTGGTCACCGGCCGCGGCCGTGTGGCGGAAGAGTACCTGCGCCGGCTTTCAGCCATCGGACACCTTTCTCACGTGAGCGTGGAAGTGCACCCGTGCGAGGATGAAAACTGTCCGTGCAGTGGTGACGGCTGATCGAAGAACTTCCGGGGATCGTAGAATGAGGGCGTGGTGGGGAAGAGCTGGAGAGAGCATGGGAGCATGGGAGCGTGGGAGCATGGGGGCATGGGGAGATGCCGCGGAGCACAGCGAGCGGCTCAGCATAAGAGTGGGGGAACGGGGGGAAACCTGGTTATCGGTAATCAGTAAAGCCGAGCCAGAACCCCTTCCATATTCACGGCTTGTAGATTAGCTATTCCCTATTCCCTATTCCCTATTCCCAATTCCATAGCTGGTTGACAGACGTTATTCAAGGCGGCAACCTCCGGCTATCCTTCCTCCAAATGAAATAATTACCAGGACAAGTTCGACGATCAGGCCGAAAATAATCAGATCGGCGGAACCCACTCGACCACATCTTTCTCTACGGTGGTATACTTTAAGTCTCAGGAAACACCGGGGGGTGATTGCCTGCTGTGCCCATCGTTTACCCATCGTTATTCCGTTGAGATTCCCATTTTCATTGAACTGGAGGAGTGGGTGGCCTTGCTGTTAGAAGGGGGTGTTTCAAATGAAACGGTTCATGATTTTTGTAGCCCTGATTGCGATCTCGGTGCCGGTATCAATGACCCTGGCGGTGTCTGGTGATGAACCGGCCGCTATGCCGCTGGAGAAAGAATGTGTTTTATTTGGCCGTATCCTGGGCAGTCATGTGTTGTTATATCCGACAGGACAGGTTTCTGAGCCTGTGTATGAACTTCCAGGGATGACGCAGGTCCAGGGGTTCGAGATTCTTAACACCACCACCGGGGAGTGGCACCCGATTACGTTGTCCGAAGATGGATATTTTGGTGCCAATGTAGGTATGGGCAGGTACGATCTTCGAGGACGCGACCGCAACGCAAAGCCCTACGTCATTCACAGCTTCACGATTCCGAGGGGCATGGGTGCCAACCTTGGGGAGTTCTGGATTGAGGTCCGGGATCCGAGCATCGTTACCCAGGAGGGCTGGAGCAGTCATGTGATGAAAGCGGGGTGGCGAGAATACCAGGTGGGCTCCGGTAGCCTCGCCATGCGGGTGGAGCACGTTACCAGTGACGAAGCTTACAAAGAGTGTGATGACTGGTTCGCCAAGTGGCACGTGGAAGCTTACGATAAGTTCGGCAGCGTCATCGCACGTCGCTGAAAGCCCGAGCAATCTCGCTGGAAGAAGACTCTGACCCCGATCGATTATCGATCGGGGTCAAGGGACGAAAGCAATATAATCGCTTCCTGGCAGCGTGTCGGAAAACCTTCGATAGGAAAACCTGGTTATCGGTAATCGGTAAGGCCGAGTCCGCACCCGAACCTGCGCCCGAACTCGTCATTCCGGCATCAAATAAGTCACATTCCTTAATCGTCTTCCCCCTTGACGGGGATTTTGGAAGAAAGATTAGGATCTCACCCTCCCCTCTATCCCCTCCCCTCAAGGGAGGGGAAGAAGGAGGAATTGGACTACTGGTAGGAAGACCGAGATGGGGGTGAAAAGAATAAGCTGTATCCAGGTATCCAGGTGTCTAAGTATCGGAGTAAGAACATCCATGACTGTCAGTCCGAAAATTACGACGAAGTCGAAATTGTGCGGAATCCAGCCATTCGTGGCTTTTTGCGAGTTCATCAACCTTAATTTAAATAATATTCGTACTCTATATTTCCTCCCTTAAATACTTTACCGGAACACTCCGTCTGCATGTCAACGCGCATTGAATATCGATATGTTACATTATCGATTGTTGAATAATCGATAGTAATGGCTGACATACTGCCGTTTCCGCTATTCCCGGAACTAGCCATTATTGTTAAATTGTTGGAGGTTGAACCATTTTGTGTCTGTTGAATAACGGCCAGGGATATTTCACTACTATTACTTAAATCTCTATAATACCACGTGATTGATTTTACTACCGCACCGTGAGGCAAATTGACGGGTGCATAAAAATCATCTGAACTTACACACGTGAGAGACCCGGGATAAGCAAAGTAGGCCATTGTATTATCTTCCGGTCGGAAATCAATAGCATCAAAGGAATAGTAACCTGTTCTGGTCCCAGAGTGAGAGTTCTGCAGACTTGTAATCATGGCAGCGTTGTCGTCTACGGACACCTCAATAGCCGAGAAATTTTCATTTACTGAATCCGCCCTGGCCGGGGTGTCGGGCGAGAATACATTTGGTACATCAACGCTACCGGCCCATACCAAGGTATTGATTGGAACCAGGATAAATATCAAAAATATAATTGTTAGAACCCTTTTCATGTTTTCCCTCCTGTATTAATAATAATTAGTTTCTTTGTTTATCCCCAATTATCCTGATCCCACTGCATTTCGTCCCAATTGGATGACGATGGTACCCCACCATCACCATTTCCGCCCCCTCCTCCGCATGCGGGTAAAAGGAAGACCAGCACACCAAGCAAGGTCAACCAAATGGTGAAACGTTTCATAGATGAAACCTCCCTTCAAAAGGCTATGATGATACGGCTGATACAGCTGATTTCTCACCCTAATGTCGTGGCAAGAGAATGTGACAAGCAGCCCGTTATCCGGAGAAAATTTTACACATCGCATGGTTGTAAAGCAAGGGATTGTCGGTGGGATAGCCAATGGCTAGTGGCTAGTGGTTTGTGGCTAGAAAGATCACTCTTTAGATTTTTCCAGTCCTGTAAATTCTGTTGGGGGATAACTTCAATCTCAAATCTCATCAGCCGTCGTTAGCGCCTATCGAACAGCTTTGGCGGACAGGAATCTCAGATCTCAAAGATTTCCTCAGTAAACTGCCGGCTTCGTTCTTCGACAAGTGCAGAGCTTCGGCGTTAATACAAATTCTCTTTTAAATGCTGGATTCCGGATAATCACACCATCCGTCTCCGCAAAAGATACGGCGTGACAAGTAGGCGTGATTTCCGGAATGACGAAGAGGAGAGGGTCTTGTTTTCCCTCTGGACTCTGGACTGCTCTTCCCCTCTTCTCCTCTTCTCCTTTTCTCCTCTTCCCCTTTTCCTGGTTTTCCCTCAGTGTTATCTGTGGCTCTGTGGTGAAATCCGGCGCTTTAACAGGAACCGCTGTTTCCCCCAGAATTAGATTTACCCTGCGTAACCCTGCGGTGCAGCCTTCAGGTGGCTGCGCTGCGGTAAATACATCGCTCCTTTAGAAACGGATTTACCCCGGGATTGCCGCGTCGCACACATCTACCCCGACGCTCCTCGCAACGACAAGAAGGGATTAAAGGATTTCATTTATCCCATTTATCCCCTTCATCCCTGTTAACAGCTTTTGCTTGAGATCGTTTCCGGGTTCGGGCGCGGGCGCGGGTTTACCGATTACCGATCACTGACACCTGGTTTTCCCCGCCCTTCGCCCTACGCCCTGCCTTCCTTCCATTCCGCCAACTTCTCCTGAATATACCGCACCACCTTTTCATGCTCTTCCCTTCCGGCACCGCACACCTCGAGGGGTTCTCCAAAGGATATGTGCACCTTCCTGTCCGGCCTGATGGGACCGAAATCTTTGGCAATACTCCCCTTCCCCCAGGCGTCTGTTTTCAGAGCAATGGGAACCACCAGCGCATTGGCGCGGCGCGCGAGCTTTATGCCTATCGTGTTAAATTGCGTCGGATCGAAAGTCTCACTACGTGTCGTCTGGGGGAATACGATAATAGAAGTTCCCTTTTCCAGGCGTTCCTTGCCACCTTCCAGAACCATCTTGAGATCCTCTCTGGGATCACTTCTTCCGACGGCGATCGGACCTCTTGAACGCATTATGGGTCCAAATACCCGACCCGTTGTCAGGCTTTTCTTTACAATGAAGGTGGTATTACAGGCAGGTTGGAGGAGGCATGGCAAAACCATTGTCTCCAGGGTGCTCATATGGTTGCCGATATAAACACATGGCCCTGAAAGACTGTACGGCACATCCAGGTTGTCGATCTCAAAGCGGACACCCACACTCTCAAGAAGCCTTAGAACCTCCAGGCTGCTTAATGCCCACTGCTCACCGTCGTACAATCCCTTCCCCGCGAGACGGCTCGAACGCCAGTAGATCATCACCATTTTTCTGTGAAAAGCAAGGCTCAGCCACAACGGTTTTTTTCTCTTTAAGGCATTTACAGGCGTCCGGTACTCATTTCCAGCAATCAAGGGATCCATGGATTATGCATACACGAACATACTATTGCGGTCATCAATTTGTTTCGCCGGGACTTCAGATCCTGGCATGAAAAGATCCCGGCGATCGGACACGGTGACTCGGAGGAGGAGCTGGAGGGGGTGGAAAAGCGGTATGGAGGTATGGGAGTAAGGGGGTAAAAGACGGTAATCGGTAAACGATGATCGGTGATCGGTGGTCGGTGATCGGATCCAAACCCGATCTTGAACCCCAACGTCTGTCAGCGGTTACTCATTACAAGATTATTAAATCCTGTAAATCCTGTTGATCCTGTCCAAATCCAGGTTTTTTGATCTTGCAGTTAACCATTCTATTAACAGCAATTTGCCGGGTCTGTTTGAGATATGAGATTCGCGATCAGGGTCCTGATCGCTCATACGCTCCCATGTCGTGGGCCAAAGCCTGCGGACGAGGATTGTAGTCGGCGTCAAAATCAGGAGCACTGGAATCGGTACCACTATCGACAGCCGGTGATGCACTGTTCATGTGGTAATCGCCCTCCACCCAGGAACCGGCAACATCCCACTGACCATTCCGCTTGAACCCCGGATTCTCATCCAGATTCCCGGTGCCGGCATAACCACCCTCGATGATGGAATAGAGGACCTTGACGACACCCCCCACGTTGGACACACCATTACCACCCATAGCCCGATTATCCCAAAGGATACAGTTTGTCAGGTTTACGCTCCCCTCCCATGTGCCTATCCCACCACCATACTGTCCTGCCCTGTTCCCGACGAAAGAGGAGTTCATAAATATGTCATTACTCTTATTACTTAAAACAGCGCCACCGACCTGTTCAGACCTGTTGCCTGAGAAAACAGCGTTTATGAAGACCGGTGATCCACCGAAATTCGACACTGCTCCACCACTGACGGTGGCGGTGTTGTTCCGGAATTTTGTATTAACAACGGTCGGAGATGAGTCCCTGTTATCCATGGCTCCCCCAAAATAGGCCGTGTTTTCCTCAAAAACACAGTCAACGATGAGAATGTCGCTGTCCTCATTGAAAATGGCGCCACCGTTAAAGGCGGCCGTGTTCCTGACAAACAGGCAGTTTCGGATCTCCGGCGCCACACCGGAATTGAACATACCTCCTCCGCTGAATGTCCCTCCATTATTGCTCTGGGGCATATTTCCGACAGCGTACCCGCCTGTTACGGTAAATCCGTCCAATACGGCTTCATCAGCTCCCGTGACCACGTGGTAGGACACACCTTGACCATCCAGAACTGTTATGTGTTCGGAATGATCACGCTGCCGGGCCTCCGCCTCGGCGCCGGCAAATCCACCCATTACGGTAACTCCGTTCACAAGACTTATCACCTCACGGCCATCGGAATGAAGCGGTCCATACACCCCTTTTGCGACCCACACTTGATCACCGTAAAGGGCGACATCCAGCGCGTCCTGCGGGTGGCCGAAAGCCGAATCCCATGAATTTCCATTTCCACCCGCCACTGCCGCCGCGCGAACATAGTGGATTTGGGAGATCGGGGAAGATTGGGAAACTTCGGAAACCTGGGAGTCATCGGCGCAGGCACCCAGGGCCA
>Ga0209976_10001671_pt1 | contig 12998 bp, 15 predicted proteins | sample SumtaG_FD_182806 | JGI IMG/M metagenome (GOLD analysis project Ga0209976, IMG submission 182806) | Deep subsurface microbial communities from Indian Ocean to uncover new lineages of life (NeLLi) - Sumatra_00157 metaG (SPAdes) (version 2) | ecosystem: Environmental > Aquatic > Marine > Oceanic >...
CGAATCCAAGCGTAAGCAGCAATTTCTGCATTGAAGCCCCCTAGCCAGCGATCCGGATCCGGCAGCCTCCATCCCCGAAGCTAGAGTGCCCGTTGCCGGGCAGAGGATCAAGCGCCAACGATCCCCGCCGCCAGAGCAGACTCACCGGTAGAATATGGCGCCTGCTGGCGGGTGGCGGTGCTCCCAGCCCGCGCGCTCGAGTGCCGGCCGGTCGTCGCAGGCCTCAGGATAACCGACGCAGAGATAGCCGATGAACGTCCACGCCTCCGGTACGTCGAGGATCGCGGCGATGCGCTTTGGATCGAGGATCGACACCCAACCCAGCCCGATTCCTTCGGCGCGGGCGGCGAGCCACAGCGTATGGATGGCGATGGTGACCGAATAATCGACCGCCTCAGGCATGGTGAGGCGCCCGAGGCCGGCCCCTTGCGCGGTGTCGTGGTCTGCAAACACGGCGATCTGGCAGGGCGCGTCGTCGAGACCGGCGAGTTTAAGCCGGGCATAGAGGGCTGCACGGTCGGGAGTCTGCATCCGAAGCGCATCCTTGTTGCAGGCTTCGAAGCAAGCGCGGATGGCGGCGCGGCGCGCCTCCTCCCCGACAACGACGAAGCGCCAAGGCTCCGAGAGGCCGACCGAGGGCGACAGACAAGCGATGGCGATGAGCCGCTCGATCGCACCGGGCGGAAGCGGTGTCTGTTTGAAACGGCGCACGTCGCGCCGCCATTTCAGGAGGTCGTAGAGAGCCGCGCGAAAACCAGGCCCAAACTCCGGCGGTTCTTCCCGGCTTTCCGCGACCGTCACCTCACCCACCCGGTTCATACGCCGAGACACTCCCAAGCCAATTTGCGCCTCATACTCGGCGCGCGCAGATTAAGGGTCAATGCCTGGCATATTCCTATTCTGCGGGGAGTGGACGAGCAATCGCAATCCTAGGAGGCCCGGCCTCCAGGTCATCATCGTCAATTGAAAGGATCGCGCAGTCCCTACCCCGCGGCGGCGGCCATTTTCTTGGCAGGGTGGGTCAGCACCGTGAAATCGTCCATCAGCATGCGCGTGATGTCGCCGATGGCGAATTTATATTGGCCAATCTCGGAGACCGGCGTCACCTCGGCGGCGGTCCCGGTGATAAAGCACTCCGAGAACGTGCTCAGCTCCTCGGGCAAGATCGCCCGCTCTACGACTTTCAGGCCCCTCTGCTTGGCAAGCCCGATCACGGCGCGGCGGGTGATGCCGTCGAGAAAACAATCGGGAAGAGGCGTATGCAGCACGCCATCTTTCACAAAGAAGATATTGGCGCCGGTCGCCTCGGCGATCTGACCGCGCCAGTCGAGCATTAATGCGTCGTTATAGCCGGCGGCTTCGGCCCTGTGTTTCTCGATCGTGCAGATCATATAAAGGCCGGTCGCCTTGCTCTTGACCGGCGAGGTGCGCGGATCGGGGCGGCGGTACTCGGCGAAGGCGAGTCGCAGACCCTTGGCGCGCGCGGCCGGATCGAAATAGGAGCCCCAGTCCCAGGCGGCGATGGCAACATTGATCGTGGTCTGTTGCGCGGAAACACCCATCTGCTCGCCGCCGCGCCAAGCGATGGGGCGGACATAAGCGTCGGAAAGCTTGTTGGCGCGCATCACCTCTCGCGTCGCCTTGTCGAGCTCGGGCACGGTATAAGGAATTTCGAAATCGAGGATCTTGGCCGAATCGTGCAGGCGCTGATTATGTTCGGTCAGCTTGAAGATCTCGCCGTCATAGGCGCGCATCCCCTCGAACACGGCGCTGCCGTAATGCAGCCCATGAGTCAGCACATGGAGGCTGGCTTCGCCCCAAGGGATCAGCTTTCCGTTCAGCCAGATAAGGCCCTCGCGCCGATCGTAGGGAGCGGTCATCAGAGAATTCCTCCGTGGACTGCGGCCTTTGCCGTCTTGGCGCGGCTAGACCGGGCACTGCACGCTTAGACGGCGCTTCTCATAGCATCTTGCAGGGCGATTGCGCGAGCGAGCGTCGAGGCGTATTTATGAGCAATGTAAGTCAACATGGCTGACATAACCGAGGGCGGAATCTAAGTCAACATGACTGACCTAACTGAGACCCTGGCCCAAGGCGAAAAGGCGCCGCGCGCGAAGGCCCTTCGCGCCAAGTCGCGCGGCAATGGGGGGATGCGCAAGCAGGCGAACCTGCCTGAGACCAAGCTGCTCGAATTCGCCGAATTGCTGTTCTTCGCCTATCGCGATTTCACCCGCGATCCCGACACCATTCTCAAGGATTTCGGCTTCGGCCGGGCGCATCACCGGGTGCTGCATTTCGTCAATCGCCATTCGGGGCTGAGGGTGGCCGACCTTTTGGACATCCTCAACATCACCAAGCAGAGTCTCTCCCGCGTGCTCAAGCAGCTGATCGACAAGGGCTACATCGTGCAACGGGCGGGAAGCTCCGATCGCCGCGAGCGCCTTTTGTTTCCAACCGGCAAGGGCCGGGCGCTGGCCGAACGGCTGGCGGCGCCTCAGTCGGTGCGCCTCGCCGAGGCGATCAAGGCGGCGGGGCCCGGTGCCGAGGCTCTTTTGCGCCGTTTTCTTGAAGCCATGGTCAATGCCGAAGAACGGCCCAAAGTGTCCTCCATCATGGCCACGTCTCCAGTCCCGCTCAAGGCGGGCGGCAAAGGGGGAGGCTCATGACCACGCCGTCTCCTGTCAAGGCTCATGGCGCGACACCGGGCGATAGCGCGCCGCATATTCTCGTGGTCGACGACGACAGCCGTATCCGCGACCTGCTCGCCCGCTACCTTCACGATAACGGGTTTCGCGTGACTACGGCGGTCGACGCGGCGAGCGCGCGCGCGACCATGCGCAGCCTATCATTCGACCTTCTTATTCTCGACGTGATGATGCCGCTAGAATCCGGCCTCGACTTTGCTCGATCGCTCAGAAGTGAGTCCCGGGTGCCGATCCTGATGCTAACGGCCCGTGCCGAGCCCGAGCAGCGAATCGAGGGGCTGGAGACCGGCGTCGATGACTATCTCGCCAAGCCCTTCGATCCGCGCGAGCTCCTGCTGCGCGTGAGCAATGTGCTTCGCCGGGGCGTCGCCGCATCTGCGACCGGAGAGGTCCGCATGGGGGATTTCGTGTTCCACATCGCGCGCGGAGAGCTGAAACGCGACGGCGAAACCATCCGGCTCACCGAACGCGAGCGCGAGCTGTTGCGCTATTTCGCCCAGCGGCAGGGCACGCCCATCGCCCGCCACGAGCTGGTCAAAGGGTCCGACAGCGGCGGCGAACGCGCAGTCGATGTGCAAATCAACCGGCTCAGACGTAAGATCGAACGCAACCCTGCCAACCCGGTCTATCTCCAGACCGTGCGCGGCAAGGGTTACATTCTCTACCCCGAATGATGGACGCGATCTCGAAGCCCCTCACCCAACCTTCCGAGCGCCCTAGGCCGCTGCGACGCCTATTGGCCGCGTTCGGCGACCGTATGCCGAAGGGTCTCTATGCGCGGGCCTTGATCATCATCATCGCGCCCATGGTGCTGCTTCAGTCGGTCGTCACCTTCGTGTTCCTGGAGCGTCACTGGCAAACGGTGACGCGGCGCCTGTCGACCGTCACGGTTCGCGATATCGGCATGCTTATCGAACTCTACACCGCCGATCGGGCACAGGCCGAGGCGCTGGAGCGGCTGGCCGAACAGAAGCTGGGCTTAAGGATCCGTTTTGTCCCCGGGGAAGAGTTGCCGGAAGTCCGTGCCAAGCCGTTCTTTGATCTTCTCGACTCCACGCTTTCCGACGAGTTGACGCGGCAGATCGGGCGGCCGTTCTGGATCGACACGGTCGGCCGCTCAAACTTCGTCGATATTCGGGTTAAGCTCGACGATGCGGTGATGCACGTCATTGCCCGCCGCAGTCAGACCTATGCCTCCAACTCGCATATCTTTCTGCTGTGGATGGTTGGAACCTCACTCGTCCTGCTCACCGTGGCGATCCTGTTTCTGCGCAACCAGATCAAGCCGATCGTACGTCTCTCCGAGGCGGCTGACAGTTTCGGCAAGGGGCGGCCTCCGCCGGCGGATTTCCGCCCGCGAGGGGCGCGCGAGGTGCGCCAGGCGGCCCACGCCTTCATCGAGATGCGCAACCGTATCGAGCGCTATGTCGAGCAACGCACCGTCATGCTGGCCGGGGTGAGTCACGACCTGCGCACGGTACTGACCCGCTTCAAGTTGCAACTGGCGATGTTCGAGGAAACGCCCGAACTCGAAGCCATGCACGCCGACGTCGACGAAATGCAGGCCATGCTCGAAGACTACATGGCCTTCGCCAAGGGCGATTCCGGCGAGGCGATCGTGCGCACCGATATCGGCGAGATCCTGAGCGAGGTGAAGAGCCAGGCGCACACCCCCAAGCCGATTGAAGTCGAGATCAAGGAAGCGCCGCTGGTCGTCCCTGTCCGCCGGCATGCCTTCAAGCGGGCGGTCGCCAACCTCGTCAATAATGCCGCGCGTTTCGCCGAGCATATCAATGTCAGCGCCGCCAAGCAGAACGGGGCTCTGACGGTCTCGGTCGAGGATGACGGCCCAGGCATTCCCGAGGGCGAGCGCGAGGAGGTGTTCCGGCCCTTCTACCGGCTTGATCACGCGCGCAGTCAGGATTCGGGCTCGACCGGGCTTGGCTTGGCCATTGCCCGCGATATCGCCCGTATTCATGGCGGCGACATTGCGCTGAGCCGGTCCGCACTCGGCGGGCTGAAGGCTGTGCTAAAGGTTCCGGTTTAAGGTTGAACGAGTATTTCGAAAGGAGCGCGTGATGCGACATATGATGGTTGCAATCGCGGCGGTGCTCGCCGGGTCCATCGCCGCCGGTCCGGCCTTAAGCGTCGACATGACCGAGGAGATCCAAGACGTGGAGCAGCCGGGTTCCGAGATCGAGCTCGATCTTGGCGGGGGCAAGGCTCAGATCGAGCGCAAGAGCGGCGAACCGCTATTGGATATCGGCGGAGGGGGAGAAGACCTGATTGCGCCAAACGACCCGGACATGCCGGAGGGGGGCGATCCGATCGACGACGAACTGCCTGGCGAAGGACCCGAAAGCCTCTCAGGGCCGGACGACGACGACAATCTCCCCTACTAACCGGGAAGACCCACGCTCAAACGAAGGCTAAGGGCTTGCCGCCGGTGCCGGACCGGCGCTTGGCGGCGCCGCTTGCTTGGCCTCGCTTTTCCAGCCTCGCGGCAGAAATCCGCAGGCAATGCGGCACAGACCGGTGCAAAGGTTTTCGGCGCCGGACAGCATGCGTTCGCCCCGGCCAAGCCGCTTGTCGAGCGCGGCCATGGTCGTGTCGAGCGACGGCGTGTCATCTTCGAGCCACACCCGGAAGACCTTGCCGTAGATAACGGCGAGCCCTGCGACGCGCACAGCGCCGCCCGGGCCGTCGAGCTTGGCGCCGGCACCTTCGAGCATCCAATATTGGGAAGCGAGCGAAGAGCAAAGAAGCGGCGTGGCCTCGCCTGGACGGCAGCAAAGGTAAGAAGAGATGCGCTTCAGCGCGGGCTTGTAGGGCTGCATCGCCTCGAAACGCGCCATGACGATATCGAACACCCGGTCGCGTGGGGTTGACGCTCCGCCGGCGGCGCGCGGCTTGGCAAGGACCTTGGCATCGAGCTCGGTCTGAAAGGCGCGCAGGATATCCGTCTTGCAGGTGAATTCGCGCCTCAGATCGGCAAGGCTGAGACCTGCTTCCTGCGCGATGTCGGCAACGCCGATATCGCCCCAGCTCCGCTCTTTGGCAAGATCGAGCGCGGCCTGCACTGCTTTTGAACGCTTGGAGAAATCGTCGAACATGGGGGCTACTCCTTTGGTTCCAAGCATAGGCGCTTCTGATGACCTTCGGAAGGCGTTTGCGCCTCATGTCGAGGTGCCCCGTCCTGCCCTCAGGATTTTGCGCGAAATGGGAGCTGCTACGAGGACAATTCGCTGGAGCGCTTGGCTGCGGCGGCGATGGCGCGCGTGAGAAGGTCCTGGACTCCGTCCTCGCCCATGAGGATTTGCAACGCCGCTTCCGTGGTTCCCTGGGGCGAGGTCACCTTCTCCCTGAGCTCTCGCGGCGAAAGGTCCGATTGCCGCAACAATTCGCCGGCCCCTTCAACCGTCGCCCGCGCCACTTTGCCGGCAAGCTCGGCATCGATACCGGCGGCGCGGCCGGCTTCGGCCAGACACTCCGCGAGCAGAAAGACATAGGCCGGCCCGCTGCCCGACACCGCAGTGATCGCATCGAGCAGGCTTTCGTCGTCGATCCATACGACCTCGCCGATCGCTTCGAGCAGCATGGTGCATTCCAGCGCCTGGTCGCGCGTCACGGCGGCATTGGCGCAAGCTACGGTCATGCTCCGCCCCACCGAGGCGGCAACATTCGGCATGGCGCGCACAACTGCCGTGCCTGACGGCAGACTGTGGGACAGCGTGGCAAGCGTGCGGCCGGCGGCAATCGACAGGACGACGCTTCCCTCCCCGATCAAAGGCTCAAGATCGGGCATCAACGCCCCGACCAGACCCGGCTTCACCGCGATCACGATGACGGAGGGAGGTGCGGACAAATCAGGCGCATCGCTTGCGGCAATCTGGTGACGCGCGGCAAGCGTTTGGACCTCGGGCGGCAGCGCGGGGTCGCGAATGAAGATGGTGCCGGGGTCGATGCCTTGCCGGAGCCAACCTTCGAGCAACGCCCCGCCCATTTTTCCCGCGCCCACCAAGAGCAGCGGGCCGGCGAGGCGGAGGGTCATGCGTGTCCTTGCGTCTCGATCAACGTGGCGGCAAGCGCATCTTCAGGCGACTTGCCAGCCCACAACACGAATTGGAAGGACTGATAATAGCGTTCGCAAGCCTCAAGCGCAGCCTTTAGCAGCGCCTCGCATTGGCCGGCATGGGTGTCGGCGCCCGCCAACAGCAATCCGTGCCGGTAGAGCAGCATGCCGTCTTCGCGCCAGAGATCGAAATGGCCAAGCCAAAGCTGCTCGTTGACCAAGGCCATCAGGCGATAGATCTCGGGAAGGCGCTGCTTGGACACTCTGAAGTCGAAAGAGCAGGCGAGATGCAGCGCCTCCAGATCGTCCCGCCAGTTGAGCGAGATATGATAATCGCACCACGAGCCGGCAACGACGAGCGTCAGCTCGTCAGGTGCGTTTCGCTCGAAAGTCCATTGATGGATCGTGGCAATATGCTCGACCATGTCGACCGGATTGGTGAAATGGTCAAAGACCGGCTGTGTCGTCGCCATGAATCTCCTCGGTGGCCCCGGCAGCGTTTCGCGTCTTGCCCGTCCGCGAATCACTTTGTGAATCAGTTATATAACGGGCAGAACGGAAGCACCAAGGCGGGCCTGCCCCACAGAAGGGGTCTGACGAAAGATAGTTGTGGATTGAGGACTTGGCGGCGCCGTCGTGCCGTGCCGCGACTCGGCTTAGGCGCTCGGGTCTATACGCTGCGCTCCGTCAAGTCTCTTATTTCGGGGTAGCTTCTAGCTCTTGCCGCCCAAGCGTTCGATGGCGGCTTCGAGTGCGGCAAGACGCTCGCTCAGGCGCTCGTTCTCTTCCCGCGCCTTCTGCGCCATGGCCTTCACCGCTTCGAACTCCTCCCGCTGCACCACGTCAAGACCCTGCAATACGCGCTCGGCCTGAGCACGAACGATGCCGTCGATCTCCTTGCGCACGCCCTCTGCGGCCCCCGCCGCATCGGTGATCAGCTTGCCCATCTCGTCGAAAAACCGTCCTGTGGTTTGCGTCATCGATCTTGGTCCGCGTAAGTGGCTCTGCTTAACTATGCGACGGCTGACCCTATCCTGCAAGCGACGGGAAGGACTCCGGTTCAGCGCCTTGACAGGAGCGTCGCTCAAGGTGAAGGCTCGGCTCACCTTCCGCAAAAACGAACCGGCGTCATGCAGCTTTTCGTCCTCCCCTACCCCGTTATCGATCCCGTCGCGCTCGAAATTGGGCCGCTCGCTGTACGCTGGTACGGCCTCGCCTACATGGCCGGCATCCTGCTTGGCTGGCTTTATGCGCGCCGCCTGGTGTCGCGACCCGAGTTATGGGGCGGCAAACCGCCGATGACGGTCGCGCAAGCCGACGATTTCCTGCTTTGGATCACGCTCGGGATCGTCGTCGGTGGAAGGCTTGGCTTCGTTCTATTCTATGAACCGAGCTATTATTGGCAGAACCCGGCGGAGATCCCCGCCGTGTGGCATGGCGGCATGTCTTTTCATGGCGGCCTGCTCGGTGTCGTACTTGCCGTTTATCTGTTCGCCCGGATCAAAGCTATCAGTCCGCTCTCCCTTGGGGACATCGCTTCCGCCGCGACCCCGCTTGGCCTGTTTTTCGGACGCCTGGCCAATTTCATCAATGCCGAGGTGGTGGGACGCGTGAGCGACGTCCGCTGGGCGATGGTCTTTCCCGGCGCCGGCGAGGCGCCGCGGCATCCGAGCCAGCTCTACGAAGCGTTCCTCGAAGGCATCGTGCTGTTCACCATTCTGCGGATTGCCACGCACCGCTACCATGAGCTGACGCGCCCGGGCATGGTGTTCGGACTGTTCCTCCTCTTCTACGGCCTATTCCGCAGCCTGGCCGAGTTCGTGCGCGAGCCCCATCCCGGCCATCCGCTCGATATCGGCATCCTCACGCCGGGCATCGCCTATTCTATTCCCATGATGCTGATTGGACTGTGGCTGATTTGGCGAGCGCGGCGGCAACCGGCTTTGGCCGCGCCGTGATTGGCGCGCAAGCCAAACCCCGTACGATCGCTCCGCGGCCGCTCGCGGCCGTGCTCCGCGAGCGGGTTGCCCGCGAGGGCCCAGTCAGCGTCCACGATTATATGGACGCCTGCCTCGCCGATCGCAGCTTTGGCTATTACCCCACACGTCAACCGATCGGCAGAGCGGGAGACTTCATTACCGCGCCTGAGGTCAGCCAGGTCTTCGGCGAGCTGATCGGGATCTGGGTGATCGCTGTCTGGCAGGCCATGGGCGCACCCCCATCCGTGATCGTCGCCGAGCTTGGGCCCGGGCGCGGTACGTTGATGGCGGATGCGCTGCGCGTTTGGCGAAGCGTGCCTGCGTTGTGCACAAGCGTCTCTGTGGCTCTGGTCGAGACAAGCCCGGTGCTTAAGGCGTCGCAGCACGAGATTCTCCGTGACTCCCCCGCCCCGCTTGAATGGTATTCGGCGCTCGATGAGGTGCCGCGCGGTCCTCTGATCCTCATCGCCAACGAATTCATCGATGCGCTTCCCGTGCGGCAGATCGTGCTGGAGGGAGGGAGCTGGCGTGAGCGCACCGTCATACTCGGTGACAAAAGCGGCTTCGCCTTCGGTTCGGGTGCTCCGGTCGAACATGGCGCCCTGCCGCCGTCGCTCAGAGACATTGACCCGGCCGACGGCACGCTCGTCGAGACGCGGCCCGCGGTATCGAAACTCATCGAGGCCTTTGCCCGACGGAGCGAAGAAGCCCCCTTTGCCGCGCTGATCGCCGATTACGGTCCTGTCGAGAGCGGCATTGGCGATACGCTTCAGGCCGTTCATCGCCATCGCTTCGCCGATCCTCTCGCCGCCCCTGGTGAAACCGACCTCACCGCCCATGTCGATTTCGCAGCGCTCAAGGAGGCGGCGCGCAGTTTCGGGCTTGCCGCCTTCGGCCCCATGCCTCAGGGCGCCTTTCTGCTTAAGCTCGGGCTTGCATCACGCTGCGATCGTCTGCTCCGGAACGCGACACCGGATCAGAAGGACGCGATCCGCGCCGGCGCGGCCCGGCTTGTCGATCCGCGCCAGATGGGAGCCCTGTTCAAGATGCTGGCATTGCAATCGAGCGGGCTTGCCCCGCCGCCTCCGTTCGGAGACATTTAGTCAGCGACCCTGTGCGAACCCGCTATGGTGACAGCCGACAAGATGATGCTTCAGGCGCCGAGCCTCGGCTCGATCGGCAGCGTGCGCCACGGATTCTTCACGCGCCTGGGCGGCGTATCGGACGGCATTTACGCTTCCCTCAATTGCGGACCGGGCTCGCGCGACACAGAGGCTAACGTGGCGCAAAATTGTGCGCTCGTGGCCGAGTTGCTGGAGGTCGAACCGAATCGCCTGCTCTCGGTCTATCAAAAGCACGGCGCCGATGCGGTTGTGGCCGACACGCCGTGGAAAACCCCGCCGGAGGCTGACGCCATCGTCACGTCGAAACCGGGACTGGCCATCGGCATCCTCACCGCCGATTGCGCGCCTGTTTTGTTCTGCGATGCCGAGGCGAGAGTGATCGGCGCCGCCCATGCCGGTTGGCGGGGCGCCCTTTCCGGTATCGTCGAGGCTACGGTCACGGCAATGGGAAAACTCGGGGCAAAACCGGAACGGATCGTCGCCACAATCGGGCCGGCCATCTCGCAAGAGGCCTACGAGGTCGGAACCGAGTTCGTGGAGCAGTTTGTCGCCCAGGAACCGGACAGTTCTGCCTTCTTCATCACGGAGGACGGCTCGGGTGAGCCTCATTTCGACCTGGCGCGCTATGTCGGCGAGCGACTGGCGCGGGCCGGCGTAAGCACCGTCGCCGATCTCGGGTTTTGCACCTATTGCGAGGAAACGCGGCTCTTCAGCTATCGCCGGTCGCAACATCATGGTGAAGACGATTATGGGCGTCAAATTTCCGCCATTGTGCTCGCCTGAGTCATCTTCATCGTGACGCGGATTTGGCCAAAATCTGGGGTCCACGCTATAGCTGGACGCCAGCGGGCCGGGGCAGGTAAGCTGGCGCCTAGAGAGGGTTGGGAGTTCCGTCACGACAGTTTCTGTCGCGACTGCGCTGTGCGGCCAACAGAGGGAGTGTTTTTGTTGGGCGCGGATACACGACACTTGCGCGGCTGGGTCGGGCGTATCGTGTCAATCGCGCTCGCCGTCGCGCTTGCCTCGCTCACCGGCTGCGGCGGCGGCCCGGGCAGCCCAAGCAGCGGCGGCTTTTGGAGCGGTGCGACGAGCTGGTTCGGCGGCTCGAGCAAGATTGCCATAGCCCCTATCGTCGGCACGACCCCTGAGATCTCAAAGCAGCTCACCGACGCTCTGATCGCCGCCGGCAAGGACCGCCGGCTCACATTGCTGCCAAGCGGGAGCAAGGCGAACTATACGTTGCGCGGCTATCTCGTTGCCTCGCGCGAAAAGCGAGGATCGAAAATATCCTACATTTGGGACGTGACCGACACTCAGGGCGCGCGCGTGGCCCGCGTTTCGGGCGATGAGGTCATTACCAAGCGCACGGGCCGCGATCCCTGGAGCGCGGTCGACGCCGCCACGATTAGGAGCATCGCCGGCAAGACCACCTCTCAGCTCGCCGCAAGCATGCCCGGGGGCCGTGGGTCAGCCAGCGCCGTGGCAAACGCTCCGGCGAGCAGCACCAGTTCCGCCACCACGTCTTCCCGCCGCACCACGAGCACGGCGAAGCCCAAACCCGCAGGCGTTCTGGTCCAGCCCGTCTCCGGCGCTCCAGGCGACGGGCGGAAGTCCTTGACCATAGCGTTGAAGAAGCGCCTCTATGCCGGCGGCGTCAAGCTCGCCAACGGGACTTCGACCAATGTCTATAAGGTGAAAGGCCGTGTCAAAGTCTCTGACGCCAGCGGCGGCAAGCAAAGCATCCGCATCGACTGGCAAGTGCTCGACCCGAGCGGCAAGAAGCTCGGCACGGTGTCGCAGCAAAATACCATTCCCCGCGGGTCGCTCAACGGCCCATGGGGCGCCATCGCCGATGCCGCCGCCGGCTCCGCGGCCGACGGCATCATCAAACTCCTCCCTAAATCCAGCTAAGCCGCTCCATCCACAACTTGGTATCACGGCGCGAGTTTACAGCGCCCGCAGCCGCTTGTTAAAAGCCGCTTGGCGCGGGCCAGCGAGCCGGCCCCTACCTCGACCCCGGCGACGAAGGAGCGATCGATGAAACTGGTTGCGGGCAACAGCAACCCCCCTCTCGCCGAGGCAATCGCCTCATATCTTAAAACCTCGCTTGCGAAGTGTGTCGTTCGCCGCTTCGCCGACATGGAGATTTTCGTTGAGGTGCAGGAGAACGTCCGCGGCGAGGACGTGTTCGTTATCCAATCGACCTCCGCTCCCGCCAACGACCATCTCATGGAGCTGCTCATCATCATCGACGCGTTGCGGCGGGCTTCGGCAAAACGCATCACTGCCGTAGTTCCCTATTTCGGCTATGCCCGGCAGGACCGAAAGCCCGGGCCTCGCACCCCGATTTCGGCCAAGTTGGTTGCCAACCTGATCGTCGAGGCCGGCGCCGACCGCGTGCTTACGCTCGATCTGCATGCCGGCCAAATCCAGGGCTTCTTCGACATTCCGACCGACAATTTGTTCACCGCGCCGGTCATTGTGCAAGACATCCGGAAAATTTTCCCGACGGACAATCTCATGGTGGTGTCGCCCGACGTTGGCGGCGTGGTGAGAGCGCGCGGACTGGCTAAACGCATCGACGCCCCGCTGGCCATCGTCGACAAGCGGCGGGAGCGGCCAGGCGATTCTGAGGTCATGAATGTGATCGGCAACGTGACGAAACGTACCTGCATCTTGGTGGACGACATCGTCGATTCCGGCGGCACGTTAATCAACGCGGCAACCGCCCTGCTCGATCACGGCGCGGCGCTTGTCACCGCCTACATCACCCATGGCGTGCTGTCGGGCGGTGCCGTCGCGCGCATCATGGCTTCCCCACTCAAGGAACTCGTCATTACCGACTCGATCATGCCGGGCGACGCGGTGAGGAACGCCGACAACATCCGGGTGCTTTCCATCGCTCCGCTTCTCGGCGAGGCGATCGCACGGACCGCCGATGAGAAATCGGTATCAAGCCTGTTCTACTGAGCCAATTTCCCCGCGACTGGCTCAGTGGTGCTCTTCAAATTTGAAAGAGATTCTGACCTTGGTCCGATAAGCCTCCACCTTGCCGTCGGTGATGACCAAGTCCTGCTCCACGACCTCCGCCACGCGGAGGTCGCGCAAGCTCTCTGCC
>Ga0209976_10001672_pt1 | contig 12990 bp, 12 predicted proteins | sample SumtaG_FD_182806 | JGI IMG/M metagenome (GOLD analysis project Ga0209976, IMG submission 182806) | Deep subsurface microbial communities from Indian Ocean to uncover new lineages of life (NeLLi) - Sumatra_00157 metaG (SPAdes) (version 2) | ecosystem: Environmental > Aquatic > Marine > Oceanic >...
GAGGAGGGAGGTTTTACCTTGTTCTTTCAGGTAGTGGGCCAATTTCCCCGCGGAAGTGGTTTTCCCTGTACCCTGCAGTCCCACCAGCATAATGACCGCCGGTTTAACAGTGGAGGTTTTTAATTCTTTTTCTTCACTCCCCAGCATGGCTTCCAGTTCCATTTGAACGATTTTTACCATATGCTGGTGTGGATTTAAACTTTCCTGGACTTCGCTGCCCAGGGCTTTTTCTTTGACATTGGCGATAAAGGTTTTCACCACCTTGAAATTGACGTCGGCTTCTAAGAGAGATAATTTGATCTCTCTCATGGCCACTTTCATGTTATCTTCGGTGATTTTAGCTTCACCTTTCAAGTATTTCAGGACCTTATTAAATTTTCCGCTTAAATTTTCTAGCATAATTTTCCTCCCCTTTATTTTATCATAAGCCAACAAAATTGTAACTATTTTACCTTATAAAAAATTTTTGTGGGGGGTCCAGGGGGGCAGTTTTTTTAAAAAGAGCCCCCCTGGCCGCCGGAGGCAAGCCTTAATCCGATATTCGAATCCGTGAGATTTTTTGCTCTTGCAGCAGCAAATCCGCCAACACAACAGCAGTAGAACACTCTACCGCCACCGGCACCCTTAAAGCAATGCAAGTATCGTGCCGGCCTTCGATAACAAGATCGCTTCGCTTGCCGGTCTTCATGTTCATCGTATGTTGGGGCAAAGAAATACTGGAGGTGGGTTTGATCGCCACTCGAAAAACCAGCGGGTTGCCATTGGTAATCCCTCCATTAATCCCCCCGGCATGATTGGTTCCTGTTTTACCATTGGCGTCGACGATAAGATCATTGTGCTCCGATCCGGTCATCCGGGCAGCGTTAAACCCGGAACCGAATTCGATCCCTTTTACGGCAGGTATGGAAAACATCATATGACTGATCAAAGACTCCACCGAATCGAAAAAGGGTTCGCCCAGTCCCACCGGGACCTTTTGCACAGAACACTCAACAATGCCGCCGATAGAATCCTTCTGCTTTATGGCTTTGTCGATGGCTGCATCGATATCGCTGTCGCCGCCCACTTCTTTCAATGTGGCTTTCACAGTGATTGGCTCGATGATCTTTTTGGCGATCACACCGGCTGCCACCAGGCCCAACGTAAGACGCCCGGAAAAATGACCGCCGCCCCTGTAATCATTAAAACCGCCGTATTTTTGGGCAGCGGTAAAATCCGCATGACCGGGACGGGGCGTATCTTTTAAGGTGTCGTAGTCCTTGCTCCTGACATTGGTGTTTTCAAAGGCAATCAACAGTGGCGCACCGGTCGTTTTGCCTTTAAATACACCGCTCTTGATGACCGGCCTATCGCTTTCCAGCCGCGGCGTGGTGCCTTTAGCCCCACTCTTCCGCCGTAACAGGTCTTTCTCAAAATCCCTTTCATCCAATGAAAGCCCGGCAGGACAGCCGTCGATTAAAACACCCACCTCTTTTCCGTGGGACTCACCGTATACGCTAACTCGAAATAATTTCCCGTAACTATTCATAAACCATTCCCCCTATAACTTGATAATCTTCAAAAAAACCCGGGTAGGATTTGGATACACATTCATAATCCCGGATGGTGATATCTTTTTCCGCGTTAATGGCAGCCACAGCCCCGGCCATGGCAATTCGATGGTCATTGTGAGGATCGATGGTGCCGCCGTTGAGTTTCTTGCCTTTAATCTCTATATAATTGCCATCGATGCGAATCTCACCGCCAAGGGCAGAGAATTCTTTTTCCAAAACCAACGCCCGGTTGCTCTCTTTATATTTAAGACGGTCCACTCCTTTTATCACGGTTGTTCCGTTACAATTGCAGGCCAGGGCCACCAGCGGCGGGAACAGATCGGGACAGTTCGTGGCATCAAAGTGAAAGGCACTCAGCTCGCCTTTACCGACTTCTACCCTGTCCCGGCTTACCTTGACAGCGGCTCCCGCTGCTTTTAACGCATCGATGATCCTGCGGTCGGCCTGGGGAGAACCGGTATCTAAACCGGTCACTGTTACGGAACCGCCCACAGCACCGGCTGCCAGTAGAAAGGAAGCACCGCTCCAGTCTCCTTCTACCCAATATTCGCCCCTGGCAGTGCTGTATGTTTGATTGCCTTTTATAAAAAAAGTTTCGTAGTCGGAATACTGAACCTTAATGCCGAAAGCAGCCATTAATGCCAGTGTCATATCGATATAAGGTGTGCTTTTAAGATTTTTTACCTTCAAGTGGGAATCCCCGGGGGCCGCGGGCAAAGCCATTAAAAGACCGGTTAGCAATTGGGAGCTGACAGAACCGTCAACATTGGCTTCACCACCCTTTAACGGGCCTTTAACCGTCAATGGCGGACAGCCGTCGGTAGTAGTGACCCGGACCCCCAATTGCTTCAATGGTTGTTCAATCATAGCAACCGGCCGTTTCAACAGCGACCCTTCGCCGGTGAGGGTTAATTCAGAATGCCACAGCGCGGCAATAGGAGAAAACATGCGGATACCGAGCCCGGATTCGCCGCATTCGAGTATTTCTCCTGTAGGCTTCATCCCTCCTGTTATCAATATTTTATCCTCTTTGGCATCCACTGCCGCTCCCAATCGTTCAATCACCGCAAGGGCGGCTTTTGAGTCATTGCTGTAGGTAGGGTTCAGGATTTTGGTCGGGCCTTCCACCAGGAGAGCCGCGGCAATGGCCCGCTGCATCATGCTCTTGGATGCAGGCGCTTTAACGACTCCCTTAATGACCGAAGGTTTTAGCGATTTCTTCATAAATCCTCTCTGCTGCAGCTTCAGCGCTTTTTTCACTGCTGACAATTAAATCTGCTGCCCGTGCATAATGGATCATTCGTTGATCCAGTAATTCCCCGGCTTTTTTTCCCGGGTTGGGACAAGCCAACAGCGGCCGTTTGCCTGTCCCCGGTTCCAGCCGCTGGAGAGTGGTGGGTATGGAAGAATAGAGCCAGATGACCAGGGCGTTTTCTTTTAATATTATTTTATTTTTTTCATCCAGCACCACACCGCCGCCGCAGCCGTACACCACACCAGGGGCGGTTTCCTTCGCCAGCTCTCGTTTTAATATTGCCGTTTCAATCTTTCGGAAATAATCTTCCCCATCTGTTTTAAATATTTCCGCTATACGTCGCCCCTCTTCCGCCTCGACGAGGTCATCTATGTCTTGAAAGGGAAATCCCATTTTTGCTGCTAAAAGTTTCCCGGTCACGGTTTTGCCGCTGCCCATAAACCCCACCAACGCGATATTTTTCGGTTTGCCCGCAGGGGGAGATAAAAGCGCCCCTCTCATGGTTTCAACCGCGGCTTTACCCGGTTCTTTTCCCAGGAAATAACGGTAAGCTGAAATCGCCTGGTTCAACAGCCACTCTTCACCTTTGATTACCCGGCAGCTCACTTTTTGTGCTTTCTCTAAAAGAAAAGATTTTTTATAGTTGGCATCAAATACTACTATCTCCTTTCGCAGCCATGCCGCAGGGATAATATCGATATCGGCAGGGAGGGTCGAAACGAGAATATCCGCTGATTTTAGCAATACTTCCAGGTCCTCGATTTTCCCCGCCCGGCAGCCAAACATTTTGGCTGCAGCCGCAGCTTTCGGGTAAGTCCGGTTCACTATAGTTACCTCGGCCTTTTCGCGGCGAAGTCCATAAGCGGCCGCCCGGCCGGCACCACCGGCACCCAACACAATACACCCGCGGCCCCGGGTATCGATATTGCCGGCTTTAAAGGATTCCTGCACACCGATGTAATCGGTATTGTACCCTTTTAATTTTCCCTTCTCCCGTACAACCGTGTTAACCCCGTCAATCCGCTCAGCAGGGATTTCAACCCGGTCCAAGAGACTTATAATGTCATGTTTAAACGGCGCGGTCACATTCATACCGCTCAGCCCCAATTCCCTGAACAGAAACATAGCTTCTTCAACTGAAACAGCAGCAATGCGATTGTATACCGCCTCCATAGACTGTTCTTGGAACACCGCGTTAAACATCGACGGACTCTTACTATGTAAAACAGGATTCCCGGTAACGGCAAAAAACACCCCCCGCAAAAGCTTTTGACTTGCGAGACTCAAATCATTTGTTCCCATTGTTTCCATTTTTTTACTGCCTACTGCCTACTGCCTACTGACCCACTCAACAACTCATAAATCCTGGCCAATGTCTCTTTATCCAATTGACCCGGGCCGGTTTCACTTCTTGGAGACGGCGCGGCATAGGTAAAAGGCGCACCCAGCAGCGGTGCGGCAACCCGGGTGACCTTTCCCTTTTCTCCCATGCCAATGGCAATGATCTGTTGATTGTTGCTTTTTTTGTTGATTTTTATGTCATACAGGGAAAGAATGCGCGCATTATCGGGTTGGGAATGCACCTGGCAGGCAATTTTAGCAATATCGGCTCCCTCCGAAAAACACCGGGCAATAACTGCTTCCAGTTTGCTTTTGGGCGGCGTGTTTTCGTAGTTGTGGTATGAGAGAATCACACGGCATCCCTTTAATCGGGCCGCCCGCATGATCTCTTTTTTAAAATCAACCTCTGCCTCGATCTCGATATCCACATAAGCGGCCCCTGCCTCGATGGCGCTCAGCAATAGGTTTTTTCTTTCCGCCTCCCCCCTGATTCCAGGATTCGGCCTGCAAGTAGCAATTAATTTTGACGGGAGAGAAAAGATTTGCCCGATCTCATCCAACGAAAGAGCCGATCCATCCAGGCGAATTTCCGCCAACTCCACATCAGGCAGGAGTTCTTTACATCGATCAACAGCCGGTTTTCCGATACAAAGGCATATCATTTTTAGTTAATCACCTCCATTAACTGTTGAAGAGGTATCTCTTCAACCACTGCCTCTCCAATATCCTTCAACAGCACAAAATGGATACCCTGACCTTGCCTTTTTTTATCTTTGCCCATGGCAACGAATATTTTTTCTCTGTCGACACCGGCAGTGATTTCCGTTGGTAAATTTATTTTTTTTAAAAGCAGTTTGAGCCTGTCGGCATCTTCCCTGGAAAGGAGTTTTTTCCGCACCGACAGGTTCGCAGCAGCCACCATGCCGATACTGACCGCTTCGCCGTGGGGGATGCCGATGGTTTTCTCAAGAGCATGGCCAAGGGTATGACCGAAATTCAGTTTCCGCCGTTCCCCTTTTTCTTTTTCATCCTTCTCCACGATGGCTGATTTAATAATAATGGAATCATAGACCAGTTTCTCTATCACCTGCCGGTCCAGGTTTAAAGCGTCTGTAAAATTCTTTTCCAGGAAGTGGAATAGCTCCTTGTTCCCGATGACTGCGTGTTTTACTATCTCTGCCAATCCACACAAGATATCCTTTTTCGACAGTGTTTTCAGCATTTCCAGGTCGCAAATCACAAAAGAGGGCTGGTTGAAAACCCCGATTATATTCTTATACCCGTGAAAATTAACCCCGTTCTTTCCCCCGATACTGGCATCCACCTGGGAGAGCAGCGTAGAGGAAACAAAACCGAAAGGCAAGCCCCGCATGTAAGTAGAGGCAGCAAAACCGGTGACGTCACAGACAATCCCACCACCGATGCCAACGATAAAACCGGAACGGTCCAATTCCAGTTCCAGCAATCTATCGTAAATCGATTCAACCGTAGACAGGTTTTTGGCCTCTTCACCCGGGGGGATACGGATGACGTCGCAGTCGGGGAAAAGGGCCTGGTAGTGCTGAGCCACATTTTTGTCGGTAACAATAACCGCACGCTTTCCCTTTATATATTGGGGGAGATTCTTCAGCGATTCATCGATGAAAATTTTCGAATCGCCGGATTGCCCATGGATTTCAAGGATTTTCACTTTTTTTCCTCTTTCCTTCCACACTGCAAGAGCCGGCAATCAAAACAAAATCAATTGCTGCTCTTACATTGTCCATAGTAACCAATGCTCGTTTTAAAACCCGGTAGAAATCTTGCTGCATGGGTTTATATATACAATAAAAATCAGTGGAATGTCAAGGAAAAGATTGATTTAATCGTATAGGAATTTTTATTTAGACCACCACGCGGGGGATAAGGGGATTGATGCGTGAAACCACTTCGTAATTAATGGAGCCCGCCAGCTCTGCCAGGTCATCCGCACTTATTTTTTCCTCACCTTCCTCCCCGATAAGTATGACCCTATCGCCTGGATTGACGGGTTTGGCTTTTATGTGGGTCACATCCGCCATAAACATATTCATGCAGATGCGGCCCCTTACCGGCGCTTTAACTCCATTGACAATAATGATCGAGACATTGGAAAGTTCCCTGTCATACCCGTCATAATAACCCACCGGAACCACGATGATTTTCGACCGGTCAAAGGTCTTGTATGTCAAACCGTAGCTGATGGATTCGCCTTTTTCCCTGGTCTTAACCTGGGCCACTTTTGAATGCCAACTGAGTACCGGTTTTAATTGGATAGGGGTCTTGTTTTTTTCAATATAAGAGACATAAGTCTGTTTTGAAGGCCAGAACCCATAAGCGGAAATCCCGATGCGTACGATATCGAAATGGGTTTCGGGAAAAAGAAGGGTCGAAGCTGAACAGGAAAAATGTTTTAAAAATTTTTGTTTCGCTGCGTTTATCTGCCGGAGCAGCCGGTTGAATATTTCCAGTTGATACCGGGCATAGGTGTGGTCTGTTGTATCCTCGATATTGGCAAAATGAGAGTAAAGCCCGGTGACCTCAACGTATTTATCTTTACCCCCAGTTCCTTCTAAATTGGAAAAGATTTTAATCACCTGGGAAGGCTGCATTCCCAATCGCGAGGTACCGGTTTCTACTTTCAGGTGAGTCCTGGCCTTCACCCGGGCTTCTTTTGAAATCTCTTCCACCTGTCTTAAGTATTCCATCGATGGGACCACCATTTCAAAACCCTTTAAAATGATCTCTTTCAATTGTCGGCTGTCGGCCCAGCCGATTACCAGGATCTTTTTTTTGTTGTCAACGGCGTTAACGATCAGTGCTTCTTCCAGGGAATCGACGGCATAATAGTCGATAAAGGGAAGGTCCCGGGTGATAGAGGTCACCTCTTTAAGACCGTGACCGTAAGCGTTTGCTTTGACCACAAACATCATTTTTGTTTTCTTATGGACCAATTTTTTAAATTCCGTTAAATTGTGGACCAGGTTTTTCGTACAAATTTCGATATGTGTTTTCATTTAAAAATCCTCATTTATTTTTTCGCCGCCCGGACACCGGGGCACAAAGGATTTATAATTTTAGCCGATTATATAGCTGAAAGTCAAATGAACCGATTGCCGGGGGGTGATTTTTTTTCTTTTTTTTGGTATAATTCGAGCATGAAAAAGAAAGACACTGAAATTTCTTTGGATTTTGTTAGTAACATCAAGCTTACTGAGTTTTGTGTATTGGTTTTTAGCTATTTAAAAAATGTCTTAAAAATCGGGGACAATGATTTTTTTAAGATTGAAATTTCTTTGAGAGAAGTCATCAATAATGCCATTTTACACGGTAACAAATCCAATCCCCACAAAAGAGTTTATGTAAAATTCCGGTGGAATAAATCGCGGCTGCTGATATGCATAAAAGATGAAAACGATGAAAAAGTCGATTTTGATGAAATCGGTAAAAAATTGCAAAGCAATGATGTTTTGTCTTTCAGCGGCAGGGGCATTATCTTGATGAAAAGCTATATGGATAAAGTGGAATTTAAGTCATCTGAAAAGGGTACAGAGATTGTAATGGTAAAGTATTTATGACCGCGATTCTATCCCTGGATACCACCTCGAAATATTCCTCCTTAGCAGTTGCCGGGGACGGAGATATTCAAATAGAGTTCAATTTTTTTACCCGGGACGATTTGTCCGCCACTCTCATCCCGGCAATCGCCGGTGTGTTAAACAGTGGAAGTACGCCGATAAAACTCAGCGACATCGATGTGTTCGGCATTGCGGTGGGACCCGGACTTTTTACCGGTATTCGCGTAGGGCTTGCCGCCCTTAAAGGTTTGCTCCTGGGGCAAAAAAAACCGGTGGTCCCGGTGGTGACCTTAGAGGCACTGGCCTATAAGTGCAGGGAGCCCGGTTTTACGACTATTTCCATGATCGATGCCAGGAGGGACGAAGTTTATATTGCCGGTTACAATTTCCTGGAAAATAAAACCGGGGAAGTAATCCCTCCCGGGCTGCTTCATATCAGTCAATTAAAGGAACGGCTGGGTAAAGATGAACGCTTCTATTTTGTGGGCAGTGGGGCTGAAGCCCATGAAGCGTTTATTCGAGAGAATTTCAGCCGGGCTAGAATAGGTCGCCGGTCTTTTTTCTTAGCCCCTGAAATTTCTAAGATCGCTTACGATCGCTATAAAGAAAAGGACTTTATCTCAGACCTGCAGCAGTTGATGCCTTTTTACCTGCGCAAACCCGACGCAGAACAAAATCTAGTGAAACAGTAAAAAATTTTTGGAGGTGTCGGAACCTTTTTATAAAAAGGTTCTGACCCGCCGGAGGCTGGAGTATGATACGAGTAAGAAAAGCCGGGGCCAGTGATATCGATGCTGTCGCTGAAATTGAAGAGCGGCAGTTTTTGCATCCCTGGAAGAGGAGTTACTTAATCGATGAACTATCCCATGATATTTCTTATTTTTACGTGGCGGAAGATGAAACTGCAAAAGGGGTGGTGGGGTATATTATTTTCTGGATCATAGAAGAGATGCTGGAATTGCACCATATCGCCGTACCCGGTAAATATAAAAAAAAAGGCATCGGCAAGGAGTTATTTTTGTTTATGTTGAAGACGGCGGAGCAGAACAACGTGGAGGAGATATTTTTGGAAGTGAGAAAATCCAATGCCGAAGCAGTCGCTTTCTATGAATCCTTTGACTTTGAGTTGGTGGGCGTCAGGAAAAATTATTACAGCAGTCCTCCTGGGGATGCGCTAATTTATAAATGGACAGCCAGGGGAAATATTAAAGTCCAATGAAGAAAAACAACCAGGCCCGAAGGGCCTTATCAAAAGTTTTTGGAGGTGTCGGAACCTTTTCACAAAAAGGTTCTGACCCGCCGGAGGCAGGCGATTCAACAGGATGGGTGTAAACGTTCGTTTGTTTGCTCATTAGCCCATCCTGCGGGGGGTCGTCTGGGGATTGACCGGACGTAGTGGCTTCATGCCCGTCCGGTCAGGCACTTAAATCAGAGATGGGCAATTTGGGAATTTGGGGACAGAATTTGGGGACAGGCCGAAAAATCTAAACTGGATGAAGAAAAATTCTTTGTGTACCCCTCCAATATTGCAATAGATCCCAAGGGGCTGGTCTATATTTGCGACCGATACAATTTTTGCATCAAGGTGTTTGACGCAGCCGGTAAGTATTTACGAACCATCGGCCGCAAAGGCCGTGGGCCCGGGGATTTAATCGGGCCCGCTTCCATCTGGTTCTCCACCTCCGGGGATCTCTGGGTGACAGAAATAAGGATTAGGTGCCAGGCCAATTTTTTCAGGCCAATTTTTTATCATTACTAAAAAGAAATAAAGGCGGATGATTTTAAGGGAAAATACAAAGGCCGGGATTTTCGTGAAGTGAAGATGTGGTCGCAGATGGTATCCCGTTTAAAAGAGTTGGACATTCCAGAATAAGCAGGCTCTAAAAAAGACATTCGTGCCTGTCCCTTTTTTTTGTCCCTTTTTTTTTATAAACCACGAAGAAAGGAAGATAAGAAGGTATGAAGGTAGAAAAATGGAATCAATGATTTTGGAGGAATTTTTGGAGGAATTTTGTGGACAGGTGAGAGGCAAGAATTATATCCTACCATGAAAATAGCCCACGAATTACACGAAGAAAAAAGGCATCGATTCAACCGTAGGGGTTTGATTCATCAAACCCTAAGGATGAATTGTCCTGGGATAGGGCTTGATAAATCAAGCCCCTACAATAGACCATACCCCATTTTCATCGTCTCCCGGTTATGCTGCGCGTAATGTCATCTCCTAAGATGAAAATGTTAACTGGCAATCCCGCCGGAGGCATTCATCAATGAATGCATTTCCTGGAGATGCCGAACTTTTCATTGTTTTCGACATAGCCTGAAGGTTCCACGTGAATGACAACGTCGTAGAGATTCTTAACGGTTTCCCTGAGACTTTCTTCTACCTGGTGGGAGATTTTATGGGACTCATATACAGTTAACCGTCCCTCAACTTCAATGTCCACTTCCAGCATATACATATTTCCCAGTTTACGCAGCCGCACCCGGTGGGGATTGAAAGCCCCTTTTACAGATTCGATGCTTTCCAGGATTTTAGTATAAATGGCCGGGTTATTAATGCCGTCCATTAAGTCCCTGGTGGTTTGCATAAATATGCCGAAAGCGGTTTTCATGATCCATAAACTGACTGCCAATGCTACTATGGTATCCAGCACCGGAAGATGGAGTGTGAAGGTAAAAAGCAACCCCAACAGAACTCCCGTAGAAATCAAGACATCATTTTGCATGTTTTTGCCATTGGCAATCAGCATGGGGCTCTCTGTTTTCTTCCCTACCCGGTATTGGTGGAACGCTAACGCCAGTTTGCCCACGATAGAAATTACCGTGATGTAAATGGCAATAACTGCCGGTACCTGGAGACTTTTGCCCCGGATGATCTTATCAATTGTTAAAATGCCCAGTTGTGCACCGGCAAAAAAAATAACAAACGATAACACCTTGGTGGCAATGGTTTCTGCTTTTTCATATCCATAGGGGTACTTGACATCGGGGGGCCTGGCAATAATGCTGGCAGTGAAAAGGGTGATCAACGATGTGATGATATCTGTGGCAGAATCGATGCCGTCCCCCACTACGGCCAGGCTGCCGGAAATTAAACCGATGACGATTTTTGCCACCGACAGGACGGCATTACCGGCAATACCGACCCACGAGGCTTTTATTATTTCATTTTCTCGATTTTCCATGCGTTATCATGTCTTAATTAAACCACCGCGGCATTTTTTTGCCCGGCAGGGGATATTTTACAAAAATAAAGACGATAAGTAAAGAAAAAAAAGGGTCTTCTAAAGAATTTGTGGGCTGGATATCAAATGGGGATGAAAATTATGTACAACATGTTTTATTAGATACCGCGCTGTAAGCGCCCATTTTTCGAGCGATTTCCGCTTTTCCTCATGGGGCATTGTGAAAGAATGTCAAATATCACAACCGGGGAAGAAATCCAAATACCCTAAACGTACTGACCCCCGATAAATGCTTTGACAATGTCATTCAAATTCAAATCATCCACTTCCACATGATAATCGTACTTTTGCGTCAGTTCCGTTTTGAGTTTTTCGTCGTAAGGATAAAGTAAATTTTTTTTAAAAAAAAATAAAAAAACAGTTGACAAAATCCAAAATTTATATTACTATATGTTATTAGATCATTGTCTTTTTGGTCTCTTGGCTTCTTGCCAGGTTGCATTCTTAGCCAGTTGGCCTTTTGAACTAATGTAGGAGGTTACAATGATTCAAAATGACATAGGTAATCAGTTGTTGATGCCAGGCTGTAAAGGGCTTAAAGTATTGATATCGACAAAAGACACTGTTTGCAGCGCACATTCACCAGATCATCATCAGCTTCCTGTCAATTTGAGAAAACTCCCAATAAAAAGAATTATATTAGACGAAACTTTGGATATGTTCACGAGAAACTTTCGGCCCTTTGCCGAAAACATCTTTTTGTACCTGAGAAACTTTCGGCCCTTTGCCGAAAATATCTTTTTGTACTTGAAAAACATTCGGAGCTTTGCCGAAAACATCTTTTTGTACTTGAGAAACTTTCGGAGCTTTGCCGAAAACATCTTTTTTTACTTGAAAAACATTCGGGGCTTTGCCGAAAATATCTTTTTGTACTTGAGAAACATTCGGGGCTTTGCCGCAAACATCTTTTTGTACTTGAAAAACATTCGGAGCTTTGCCGCAAACATCTTTTTGTACCTGAGAAACTTTCGGCCCTTTACCGAAAACATCTTTTTGTACTTGAGAAACTTTCGGGGCTTTGCCGCAAACATCTTTTTGTACTTGAAAAACATTCGGCGCTTTGCCGCAAACATCTTTTTGTACTTGAAAAACATTCGGGGCTTTGCCGCAAACATCTTTTTTTACTTGAGAAACTTTCGGGGCTTTGCCGCAAACATCTTTTTGTACTTGAAAAACATTCGGCGCTTTGCCGAAAACTTTCGCGGACATTCCACAAAGTTTATGCTGCTTAATTCAAATCCCAGGGCACCGCCCGTTAAATAAGAACTCCATAAAAATAAAATAAAATGAAATAAAATAAAAAATAAAACAAGGAGATTTAAAATGAAAAAAAAATCATATAGTAAACAAATTGTAGAAGCACAAGTCATGCTGGATGGTATTACGGTCCATAAAGAAAATTTAGCGAATCGTGGTATCGATGATCAGTATATTGATGTCTACAAAACCCTGATAGATAAATGTATAAATCTAAATAACAGTCAAGAACAGGCAAAAGCCAATTTGAAAAACCTTACAGCAGAGCTAACAGAAAATATGGATCAACTGGCATCGGAATATCAATTTTGCAAAAGGGGCGTAATAACAAATATTGCTAAAGCATTATGGAATGCCTTTGGGTTTATCCATCGCCCCAGGGGCCCAAAGTCTCAAAAAGAACCTGACACCCCACCTGACGATAACCCCACTGATAATGCAGCATCTCAGAAAGAAACAGTTAAAAAAGAGAAACGTTAAAAAAGCAAAAAGCAAAGGGCCCTGAGCTTTGCTAAAAAGGAGTCAAATGAATGTAAAAATGGTTAATCTGTTTAGGTGCTAACGTGCTAAACAGCAAAAAGTAACGACCAATAATTCCACTATAAGGTAATAAGACACAACGTTTTGAAGGCTGTCGTTACAAAAAAAAGAGATAACGGCAGTAGTAACGAGACCTCTATAGGGAATTTCCCCTCGGCGAGGGGGGCCTAAGAAGGCCCTGCGAAATAGCGGCCATCATG
>Ga0209976_10001673_pt1 | contig 12982 bp, 8 predicted proteins | sample SumtaG_FD_182806 | JGI IMG/M metagenome (GOLD analysis project Ga0209976, IMG submission 182806) | Deep subsurface microbial communities from Indian Ocean to uncover new lineages of life (NeLLi) - Sumatra_00157 metaG (SPAdes) (version 2) | ecosystem: Environmental > Aquatic > Marine > Oceanic >...
ATTACCGTTTGTGGGCGGTATACCGCCGGCCCCTTGGATAGCAACTTCTACAGATATATTATCTCCATACATAAATCCATTTGTCTCCCATAAAATTCCATTGTAATTTATGTAACTGTGCATCTCATGTATAAGGTTGCTACTCGTTAAATTAAGAGAGTAGGTTCCGCCAGTACCGTTAACTGTAGCGTTATTAATCGCTGTAAAATCATACGACGGGTTAGCGTCAAAATTAGTCTCTCCTCCTGTGCTATTTATCACTTCTTCGTAAATTTCATCGTAATTTGGATTAGTCAGGTTCTTTGCATCCCAATCGTTGGGATATATAAACCAAAATTCAAGGAAAGTCCAATTATCAAGATTTGTATCACCTAAATTTAAAGTGTAATTTAAATTCCATCTTGGAGTTGTATCGTATGAGACCTTATAATAACTATTCGCGTTTTCTACCCAATAACCCTTTACTGTATAAGTAACATTGAATTTAAACCCTTGAATAATACTACTATTCCATGTGAGGTCTATTTTGAAATCGTGTAAACTATTATTGACAATTTCAACTGTAAAGTTGTTCTTCCATTGTCCTAATCCCCAAGTTAACGATGAGCTTACATCGTAAGGAGGATCGCTGATAATTTGATCTTCTATTGAAATATCTTGTATTTTTAGAGTATCTTGATTATCGTCAGGATTTATAAAGTCAGAAGGCATGTATCCGCGCGTTACATTTAATTTAAAAGCTGCTGCATCTAATTCTTCAGACTTGTAGCCTGTAGTCACTTGTTTTGTGGCGACATCCCATGTTAGACCATCGTCATTAGTTGTTCTTAATTGATGATCTACTCGATCATCTGGATCACCATAAGTAGATTCAGGAAGTGTTACTAAGCTATATATTTGTTCTGAACGGTTTGATTTGATTACTATGAAATAATTATAGAGTTTTAGATTTTGAGTTTTTGCTTGGTTAAATTCGAAATAGGATAAAGAATCTCCATGATAATCGATATAATCAATTATTATTGAATCGATTAGTTTAGAGTTGTTAGGTTTTAAATTATTTGATTCTAAATTAGTTCTCGTTATTGTTGTATTTGCTTCGTATAAGGTTATATTTAGTTCTGCGTTACGGGCTTCAGTAAGGTTCAATGTTCTTATCCAAGCGTAAAAACCGTTAACTGCCGAACTTTCTCCCTTCAAATCAAACTCTAAAGCGACATATTCACTATTGGTAATAGGTAAATCAAATCCATATGTAGAAGCAAATTCAAATTCTGTTAAAGTAAGTGTATAGTTGATAGAATCAAGTCTTTGAAAGAAAAATCGTATTTGACTAATATCGGAGAAATTAATAAAATTTAAATTTTCATTAATATATCGTTTTTCAAATGATTGAATACCTAAACCTTCATTTATAAAAATAGGTTCTGTAACGTTTTTCCAAGAGGAATCAGAAATATCAAACATTTGTAATGTTAAAGTTGCATTTTTAGTAATGCTACAATTAAATGTTGAAAATAGCCCCAAAATAAAAGATCTATTGAAATCAAGATCATCCCCTACCCCTAGTACATCAAAAATTGTATTAGTAAAATTCGCAGAAATAGTAAAATTTAATATTCCACTTGAAGAATTAAATTTAATATGAGTTGTAGGTACTCCATCTGTGAGATAATCAAAATTTATTAGAGAAATATTCTTTCCCCTATTTATTTTCATAGGTGAAGTAGATGTATTATAATCAAATTTAATAAACTCTCTTGCCTCTAACGCATTTGTATCCTCAAGTATATAATCTGTTGTATAATTATTTTGAAATGTAAAATTGAAATTACCCTCGACGAGATATGTTGTATCCGTGGTTGACATAGAGGGAATATCAAAAGAATTTTGATTGTTGTCATTTGAATCAGAACTATTTAAAGCGTAAATTCTAACATCTTGATTGTCTCCTGACCCGTTAATATAATAATCTGTTAGATACGGGTCAGTTTCAGAAGAAAAAAGGGTGTTATCGTCATTTAACCAATTTGTTAGTTGGTTATTACTACCATCTAAATATAAACCATTAAAAATGTGAATATTCACTAAAAGCATAGAAGTTATGAATATACTTACAAAAAAAATTCTTTTAACATCCTTTTTTCGTCGAATCAATTAAACCAACCGTATTTATCAATATTTTAGTTTTTAAAATTATCTAAGAATATTAAAATTTGCTAATTTATTTTAAACTTATCAGATAGAATACTATATGACAAAATATTATAAATCTTCAAAACATTTTTATTATCAAAAATAATCGTGGAGATAGTTAAATAGGATCATGAGTGAAAATTTAATTCTTAATGAAATTGACCAAAATAAAGAGGACTATATCGAATTTTTTAGGAAACTTGTTCAAGCTGACTCAATTAATCCACCTGGTAATGAAAAAAATGTTGCTATAATTATTGAAGATTTTTTAGAAGAAAAAGGAATTAAAACTGAAATTTTTCCATTTGGGGATAATCGAGCGAATTTAATTGCTTATTTAAACGATAATTTTGATGGGAAAAATCTTTTATACAACGGACATATGGACGTCGTTCCCCCTGGTTCAGAGGAAGATTGGAAATATCCTCCCCTTTCGGCATATATTAAGCGAAATAAATATATTTATGGGAGAGGAACTGCAGATATGAAAGCTGCCTTAGCAGCAATGGTAATATCACTTACAATCCTTAAGAAATTAAGTATTAAAACTTCAGGAAATTTAATAGTAAATGCAGTAGCAGATGAAGAAACAGGGGGTAAACTTGGAACTGGATGGTGTTTAGATAATGTACTTAAAAAACGATCAATTAAATGCGATTTTGTGTTAGTTGGTGAAGCTAGTGGGTTAAATCCACTTCCAAAGGCAATCATATTAGGAGAAAAAGGGCATCTAGTAATTAAAGTGGTAACAATTGGTAAATCTGCACATTCTATGACTCCTTCTATGGGGAAAAATGCAATCTATATGATGAGTCGTATCATAGAAAACTTAAATAAACTTGAAAAATATATACCGAAAATTGATCCTCCATTCACTATAGAGGAACTAAAAGAGATGGTTGCTTTAGCACTTCCCCCAAGAGAAAATTTTGACCGAATTTATAATGATCAACCCTTATTACGATCTATGACAGAATCCCTTACTAAATTAACTAAAAGCTTAAATTTGATTAGTGGGGGAATAAAAGTAAACGTGATTCCCGATCGTTGCGAGGCTTTTATTGATTTTAGATTAATTCCTGGTCAGACGTCTGAAATGATCATAAATGGATTGACACAATTAATTAATGATATAGGATTTAAAGTAAATAACGCACCAACTGAAAATCTTCCAGAAGAAGTATATATAGAGATTCATGGTGAAGGCGCATCCTCTGTTTGGGAAGATTACAATAAATCTCATATAGCCAAAGAGTTTAAAAACATTGTTGAAAACATATATGACAAAAAATCTTTTTTCTTTCTCGCTCCAGGAGCAACTGATGCTCATTTTTACCGTAATAACGGATATTGTAAAGAAACCTTGCATTTCGGACCTGGAAACGCTAGATTACTGCATGCAACAAACGAATATATTGAAATACAGGACTTTATCAATTCAATTAAGGTGTATGCGCTTTTTGCTTATAACTTTTTAAGCAAGAAATAAACGAAGAAGAATATGGGGATAAATCGAAAAAACGCGTATAGAATAGAAATCTATTTAAGACTAACTTTTTTTAATTCTTTTAAATTCATTGAATATTTCTAAAAAAAAAATTGCACGATATAAAGATTGAAGACTGCGTTGTGCTCATAGATTCTTCTCGATCTATGTTAAGAAAAGACTTTAAGCCTAATCGATTTTTTGTCGCCTTAGAAAGCGTTAAAAACTTTATTAGTGAGAAATTTACCATCGATCCTAAAGATAGAATTGCAGTGCTCTCTATTGGGGCAACTATAAAGAAACTAAGTTCCTTTACACACGAAGAAGAAAAATTAATTAACTCTCTAAAGAAAATTCATATCTCTGGGATTGGTATACTAGACGAAGGATTAGCTTTTTCAGTACAAATCTTAGTAGGGGAAATGCGAAAAATAGGGGGAAAAACCTATAGAATTTTTATTGTTTCAGACAATAAATTGAAGCTTAGCAATAAAATTCAAAAAATAGTCGATATTGCTAAAGGATTGGGGATATATATTGATGCTTGCCAATTAGGCAAAACAGAAGACTATTCTCAAAGTATTTTAAAAAAGATTGTAAGACTTACAGGCGGAAAATTTGGATTCTTTAACAATTCAAAAGCGGTATTAAATGCTGGAAGGGAATTCGCGTCGAAAAAAGAGATTAAAACAACGACTGACTATTATGGACCAAACAAAAAAAACGAGTTAGCCCCTTTGATAAGCGATATCGCTTTACCGCTAAGGAGACCAAGCGTGTTAGATATTAGGTTAATGATGAATAGTAAGGAAAGAGGTCAAGAAAAATGCCAAATTTGTCACTCAGTAAAAGCTCCATTAACAGGAGCGGATTTCTTTAGCGAAGGAAGATATTGCCCATCGTGTGAACGCCCAATGCATCTTTCTTGCACAGCGATGTGGGCTAAGAAAACAGAATACAAAGAAATGGTTTTTAGGTGCCCTTTCTGTTTCTTCTTGTTAGAACTTCCATTATCAGCATTAAAGTTAGTTAAGGATAAGCCCGAAAACGAGCCTAAAATAAAATTAATCGATGAAAGCGGTATAAACACTACAAGAATGAGATTAATTCCAGAATCTCAAATCGATGAAATTGATGTATCTTGTACATTTTGTCACAGCATCTTTTTAGGTGATTATAAAGCGTTTCAATGCGAAAAATGCGGAGCTTATTATCACGAACCTTGCTTAAATAAAATGAACGATGAAATTAAAGCTTGTAGAAATTGTGGAGCACAGATTAGCTATTAAAAGAAAAAAAATTTAAATTGAGTTTATATCTAAGCTATTTAAAATATATTATGAGAACAAGTATCGTTCAGTTTTTTACTCTCAATCTCATAAAGTTGAAATAAGAATGAAAATTACTTTAACAATCATTATTAGTTTAATTAATTATAATTATAACAATAATAATCGATAACTAACTATAACCTAACTATAAATTAGGAGGTAATACGAATTGTCCAACACTGAAAAAAATAAATGGGTAATTACTTCAGCATGGCCTTATGTAAATGCTATACCTCATTTAGGGAACATGATTGGAAGCGTTTTGTCCTCTGATGTATTTGCTAGGTTTTGTAGATTAAAGGGAGACGAGGTAGTATTTGTATCGGGCTCTGATTCTCACGGAACGCCAGTTGCTGTAGCGGCTAAAAAACAGAACATTCCCACCAAGGCTTTAGCAATCAAATATCATAATATAATCAAAGAATTATTCGAAAAGTGGCAAATCTCTTATGATAACTATACTATTACTCACAACCCAACTCATATCGAGTTTGTGCAAAAATTCTACTTGGAAGTTCAGAAAAATGGATATGTGTTTGAAAAGGAATTAGAAATGCTATACTGTGAGAATGATAACTTTTTTCTTCCAGATCGATTTGTTGAAGGAGTCTGCCCTCACTGTGAAGATGAGAATGCAAGAGGCGATCAATGTGATAAGTGTCAAAAATTATTAACTCCGTTAGAATTAAAAAAACCTCGCTGTGCAATATGTGATAATACCCCTGTACTCCGTAAAACAAAACATTGGTATTTGGATCTTCCTAAATTGCAGGATCAATTGGAAAATCTAATAAGCCAAAACGAAATAATCCCTCAGAATGCGCGACAAATGTGTTTAAACAGTCTAGCTGAAGGAATCCCAGAAAGAGCTATTACTCGAGATTTAGAATGGGGGATTCCAGCTCCCTTTGAAGGTGCTGATAATAAAAGCATATACGTTTGGTTTGAAGCAGTATTAGGTTATGTTTCTGCGGTAAAAGAATGGGCTGATAATATCGTTAAAGACCCAAGTAAATTTGAATATTTCTGGAACGATCCAAATACGAAAACAGTCTTTTTTATTGGAAAAGACAATATCATTTTTCATCTTATTGTATTTCCAGGTTTACTATTAGCTTTCAATGAGAACAAAAGCGATGACGAGAAATTAACTCTTCCTTATAATGTATCTTCTACAGAGTTCTTAATGTATGAAAACGATAAATTTTCTAAATCGAGAGGAATTGGAATTTGGATTGATGAAGCGTTAAAACTAGCCCCTCTAGACTATTGGCGCTTTTCTCTAGTGTACAATCGTCCAGAGACGAGTGATACATCGTTTTTATGGTCAGAATTTGATAATAACATTAAAATTTTAAACGATAACATAGGAAATTTCATCCATAGAACCTTAACTTTTATTGATAAGCAATTCAATGGAATTATACCAAAAAAGCTAGAGTACGATGATACAGACAAAAAGTTCATCAACCTTATAAATAATATTAGTTTTGAGATTGGAAATAGTATAAGTAATTTTAAGTTAAGAAAAGCTTTGAGAGATATTGTTAATTTTGGAAAGGAAGGGAATGTTTATCTTAATAATAAAGCCCCTTGGCATTTGATCAAAAAGGATAAAAATGCTGCGGGTCATGTTTTCAATATCTGCGCTCAAGCTGTTTATGCGTTTGGTATTTTATTAAGTCCATTTATTCCAGGAACTGCAGAAAAGGTATTGTCCTACTTAAATATCTCAATGTCGAAAGATTTAGCTTGGGATTCGATTAACGAGAACTCTGTAAAAGAAGGACAAAAAATTAAAAAACCAGAACCTCTCTTCCAAAAACTCGATATTAATGAAATTAAAAGTAAAATTCACGATATAAAAGAAAAGAAAGATAAATTAGGGGGTAAAGAATTGGTTTCATATGACGATTTTAAAAAATTAGATATAAGAGTGGCACTTATTGAGAGTGTCGAAAAAGTCCCTAAAGCAGATAAATTATACAAATTGTCTATCACTCTAGGAGACGAAAAGAGGACTTTAGTTGCCGGTTTAGCTGAACAATATAAAGCAGAAGAATTAAAAGGTAAAAAGATAGTAATATTAGCTAATTTAGAACCTAGGAAATTAAGAGGAATTTTAAGCGAAGGTATGCTTCTTGCTGCGGTTGATGGAGATGTCGTTTCTGTTATAACGCCTGATAAAAACATTCCCCCTGGAGCAAAAATAGAATAGGTTATAATTTTAAAGAGAATACAGGGTTTAATCGAGCTATTATTTCTCCAAGGTCCAATTGGAGCGTTTTTAGGATTACATCTCGCCCTCTATATTCGAATTGTAATTCTTTAACATTACGAACTATCTTTAATTTGGTACTATCTTTTACTAATTCGCAAGCAAAATATCTCTGGTCTTTATACTCTAAAACTTTTTGTACGCGGCTAACATCGGGCAACATGTACCCTCCACCGTGGGGCAATATGTCAGCATTTGTTAGAAGATCTAATAGCTCTAGATTTTCTGCTCTTTCTAAAAAATTGTTATTCTTTAAAGTTATTTCTGAAAAATTCTTTTTTCCTTTAAATAGATAGCACGCTACATCAGCTCTTAATGCTGTAGGAAAAATATTAGTCGGAACAAGCTCACAATCTGCATCAGTACAATTACTTCCTAAGTAGATGTTGTTATAATCTTTTAAAAATTGGTGGGATGCATTGCATATTATTTCATAATGGTTACCGAATAACTCGTTTGCAATGATTTCTCGTTTTTTATTCGAAAAGTTAATTGCTTTTTTGTTAAAATCAAGATATTCTTTCGCATCGGAATCTAACAAAATATATTGCCTCCCTAATTTTGTCTGTTCTTCAATAGCATGTTCTTTTAATGTTTTTGAAACATCAATATATAAACCTATTCCATATTTATCGTCGCGAAATTCAGGTGCTGAACCGTGAATCATGAACATATAAGGTGGAAAATCAATATCTGAGAGAATTTTAGTTTCAAAACAATTTATAAAGTGATTAGATACGCCATAATCCCAATTTATTAAAATATCATTATCGTATAACTCTATGCTCTTTACTTTATCTATTGTTTTTATGAGATCGTAAGGATCCGGTATTTCTTCTAATCCTCCAACTAGTATCCCACAACAATTTGGTTTTACATTTAGAAAAATTATCTTGTCGTTACCATCCCCCCAATTTAGTCTCCCACCGTATCCTAACCCCGAACTCCAACGGAAGTTGTTTCTTGAGATAGTTTCGTCTGGAGACGAAATAAACGTAGCTTTAGGTTCAAATCCATGTTTCTCTTGAATAACTTGAAATTGCGCTAAACCATATTTCATGTTTGCCCTGCACAATTTCGAAGCACCATCATTTAACCCGGTTGAAAAAATGTGTTCTTTTGCTCTTTTAAGCAAATCTAATTTAGACAATTCAGAAATTTTGTTGGATACACTCATTGAACCCATTCTACTTAATAATTAAGTATTATTATATATATATATACGATCATTTAGTTAGATATTTGGAAAAAGAGATGTTAATTTAAACATAATTATGAGCGATGTTAACGGCAATATTTTATACGATTCAGTAAAGGGAATAAAAAAAGAAGGAGAATTCGTAGGGTCTATAATTACTCGATGCAACGACGATAAGGATTCTATTATTTTTTCTGACAATTTAAAAATATCTAACTCAGAAGGGATTTTTATATCCAACGGATTTAAAGTCGGATTCGAATTGATTTACAACAAAATGTCCGCCTTCTCTCGAAAAATAGATGAACTTAACATTAAAGATACCTCGTCAATTGAATACTCTATACTTATTCCTGAGGATGTTATGCAGGTCTACGATGAAGGCCAATTCTCTGACGCATTTCCCTATACTCTAAATAAGCTTAATACAGCAGCTCTTTACTTAGATGAGTATCCATATGGAATTAATCATTTAGATTTCTTTAAAGAAGAAATGCTTAGAAATCCCGTTGCTCTCGTAGGAAATGGAATCTTATTAGCAGATAGAGTAGTAATTGATGTTAGAGACGACCCAGTTTTCTATGATTGCTTAATAGTTGGAAGAGATGAAAATAGTAATTTATCAGTTTCTTACGAACCAATAACGACTGTGAAGAAATCGCTAACAAATGTCAAATGGATAATAATTTTAGGCATAGAAGAGTTAAAATTATAAAAATAAATTTATCCAACATGATTCTGTACGAAAATAAAAGGAAAAAATTAATCAGTGTGTTAAAATGGGGAAATAATCCTTTCAAAAAATTTGTTTGTACTGGTGAAATTAGGGAAGAATTAGGACTAGTTAAATCTAGAAAAGATTTAATTAGGAAAATTGAAAAAATTGTCGAAGAAGACAAAAACTTTATCCTTCCTATCATAGGGGATGTAGGGGGGGGAAAGACGCATCTTTATTGGGCTTTAAAGAATTCTCTTTATCGTTATAATACTTTTTATATTTCTTTAGAGTATATCTATAAAAAGTTTTTTTATAATATCTATTCTGAATTTATCGAAAACTTAGAATTAGCTCCTTTAAAATTCATTATAAATCGATTATGTGACGAATGGGGCGCGTTAGAAAGGAAATTTGGTTTTTTCCATGTAGCAGATCTTGAAAAAATAAAAAATTTTGCGTTTAAACTGTTATCAAATAAATATAATGATATGGAAACGGAAACCTTAACTAACATCATATCTGGGATTGTCGCTCATCAATTAGATCCCTATAAAAAGATTGAAGCTGAAAGATGGTTATTAGGGGAGCTTATGGATGCAAAGGAACTTTCAAGTTTAAATATATCGCACGATCTTCGAAAAGGTAAAAATGCATTTATGATGTTAATGTTATTAATTGAAAATTCTAAATCAGGAACGATCTTGTTTATTGACGATTTTGAAAAAATCATTTCCATAACGGAACCAAAAGACGATTCCGCTGAAGAAATCTATGATCCTAGTTGGTTGTACGGAGCTGATAAGTCGCCAGACGATATTGCTTCTGAAAAAGTATTTGATAAAATCGTTCAGTTACAGCAAATAGAGGGTTTACGCATAATTATAACTCTGAAATCCATCGATTCTTTAGAAGAAATAAAAAAAAAATATCAAGAACAGAACGCGGAACTTTTGTTTTCAATAAAGGACCCTCTCTTTCTTTTAGATTTTAACGAGGAAGATATATTTGAATTCTATAAAGAAAGTATGAGATATTTTTACGAGAATATGGGGATTAGCGATTTTATTAACGCTTTTCAAAATCCATACTTTCCCTTAAATAAAAGAATCTTGAGAAACATATTTGAAAATACCAAGGGCAACCCGAGGGAAATTATTAAGGCTTTAATCAAAATTTTTAACGAGATAATTTATTCCGATGAGAAACTTGATGCTGTTTTAGAAAATTATGAGAATATTTGTTGAATCAATTTTTAAAAAATTTTAACCTTTTTTCATGAAAATGTTTTTAAATGAGGTAATTTCGGTATTACATAAATATTTATAATTATCTTCCCATTTTGATGAATTTATTTTCTCTCTAAATGATTCTAATTCATCTATTGAATCAAAATACGCAATAATTAAATTTCTAATTATGGACTTGCATAAAATTGTATAATTTTTTGAAGTATTCAATAGCCCAAATAAATCGTTTCCATTTTGAATATATTTTTTCAATATTATTATTCCCTTTTCAACAATCTCAGAATTATCTGAATCTAATACCTTTAAAAGAGTTTTTAAATCAATCTTAGGCAGTCCTTTAAAAAGCATTAATGCATTTAAAGCACCCTTTTTTATTGGTGTGTAATCCTCGTTTAATGCGTATTTTAATATTTCCAATATCTCATTATTATATTCATGATATTGCAAAATTTGTAGAAAGGCTTGAATAATTTCATTTCTAACCCATCTATCTGAATTATAATAGTTTTCGATTAAAAAATTTAAATATTTTTGATTCAAGACAGATATGTTGCCAATCCCACCTAAGAGGAATATCAAATTCAATTTGACTTTTTCCAACATAGTTATAGGAAGCGAATCCAAGAGATAATCTATTATAGCTAGTAATTTAATGTTCGGTTTCTTGCTTATTTCAATTAAGATGTTATTAATTTCTTGAGGGTTTGTAGTATTTCGAATTTTTATTGTTATCTTTTCGATTTCATCCATCAAATTTATAATACCAAATTTTTTAGAAAATTACTTATGTTACACCTTACTCCTTGATAGCTTTCTCTTTGTCATCTTTTTCTAAATTCTTTATATATAATTTCTCTCTTTCTAAAAAATTCTGAAATTCGCCATCACTTATTTTATTTGCATCAAGAGCACCGCTATTAATTAAATATTCTTTAAAATCTCTAACAACTACGACAACTTCCTCTGGTTTAAAGGCTTTCCTAAGAATTAGACCTTTTCTTTCTAAAGTGTATTCAGAATACCACCAGTAAAAACCTAAGGTCACTGCTAAAATCAAAAAATTGTTTAACATACTTATCTGATTTCTATCAGTAAAAGATCCTGTTAATGCACCAGCTCCAGTTATCATGACAATTTGGCCTTCAATATATAAAATGGTAAAAGCAAAAAGTAAAAAAGCTAAATTGTCTTCATTTAAAATTCTAAACTTAGAAACTTTTGTTCCTAATCCCTTTAAAACCATGATCGTAGTAAATATCATTAAAAGAATATCCATTAATATTCTGAAAAAATCAATTCCTCCAGCTTGAGCTACGCTTCTAAATGAATTTATAAAACTAAATGATCTATACCAAATAATAATCCAAATTAAAATGTAAAATATTGAGGAAAATACATTTGGAGTTTGATTTCTTTGGCTTTTAATGTATATAGTAATTAAACGCCAAGATATAATAGCAATAACTACAAACATAGCAATATTCCAACCATTAAACCATAACAATGGATCAAAAGGATCACCCGGATTAGCCTCAAAATAATCAAGAAATCCAAAAAATGTGCCTATTTGGATCAATATAGGCACTGCTAAGGCTAAAAATAGAAATATTGAACTTAAGAATTGATTCTGTTTTAAGTCTTCTTTATCTTTTAATACCCAATTGTCAACTTTTATAGAATATTGTTCAAATCCTACCCTAATAAAAAAGATTTGAATAATGTTCCAACCAAAATATATAACAATAAACAAATATGGAAGAACATAATCCCATCTTAAGAATTGAATCGGGAATTCTGGAAGAGAAGTAAAAATAAAGTAAAATGCAATAATAACCGTGCTAATTCCAAATGCGATTATTAAACTAAGAATCTTCCTTCGATCAAATTTTTTATCGGGTGAAAATAAATAAGATTTCAGATTTGGAACTACTCCAAAAATCGTTAAAAATATAAATGTTAATGAGAAAGTTGAAGCAATAAATAGTAACACATTTCCAATAATTGGATTTGCAATAAAACCAAGTAAAGAAATCATTATAACTATAATAAAAAATGTAATTGTGTAAAAAATATGACTTGGTTCGAATATTTTATGAAATAATTTGCTTATTTTATCTGTTATCTTTGAAAATTTGCTAGTTTCATTCATAAATTTATACCTCCAATATATTATTTAATGAAATCATCATTCTATTTATATCATGTTAAATATTAATAATCCAATTCTATTTCGATGATTTTCTTAGGAGAGGGATATTACGTAAAATTTTTAAATAATTGATAAAACATATGATTAGAATTTTTTTTATATTTTTCCTACTACACCAATATATATTGTAGTTTCGTTAGTTCCGTCAATTTCAAGCAAATGGTTTAATTCATTATCGTATAGTGCCCCAATCGTACAAGCTCCCAAACCAAGTGCTTCAGCAATCAGATAAAAATTCTGTCCAATATGTCCAACATCCATATAAATATATCTATAACATCTTTGCAGATATTTCCACTGAGAGCGCCCAATAATCGCT
>Ga0209976_10001674_pt1 | contig 12979 bp, 11 predicted proteins | sample SumtaG_FD_182806 | JGI IMG/M metagenome (GOLD analysis project Ga0209976, IMG submission 182806) | Deep subsurface microbial communities from Indian Ocean to uncover new lineages of life (NeLLi) - Sumatra_00157 metaG (SPAdes) (version 2) | ecosystem: Environmental > Aquatic > Marine > Oceanic >...
CCTCTCTGGGTGCGCTCCTGCTCCTCGGTATTCCTGCTCCATTCTCCTACCATTCCCGCAGGTGTAACATAAGAAACCTCGAAACCGGCGCTTTTCAGTTTTTCAGCCAGCACAGCGCCCATGTAGTAGTGATCATCATCAAAAAGCACCACGGGCCCGTTGACATCAACTCCAGCCATAATGTCATCAGGTGTAAAGACCCGTTCGTTGTCAAAACTTTTGATAGAAAAAGTGTGCCAGTGGGCAACTCCGTCGCGACGCCAACTGGAACCGGTCGCAAGAACAATCCGGGCAAAGCCGAAGTCAAGGACATCTTTGGCAGTTAAACGACTGTCCAGGTATACTTTCACGTTGGGCATTCGTTTGATCTGCTGGATACGGTAGTCAATAGCCCGGCGCCACTCTGTGAGGCCGGGGAGTTGGCTTTCGAGAGCGACACGTCCACCCAGTTCAGTCGTTGCCTCCGCAAGCGTGACCCTGTAGCCTCGTTGTCCCAAAGCGCGCGCTGCTTCCAGCCCCGCCGGTCCGGCGCCGATCACCAGTATTTTGTCTTCGGATTGTTTTTTAGATATTTTTTCGGGATGCCAGCTCCGCCGCCACTCCTCTCCCATGGTCGGATTCTGGGTGCATCGGATAGGAACTGCGCGCGCATCGTGGGAATAGCAGATATTGCAACCGATGCACTCACGAATGTCATCAAAACGTCCCTCCTCGATCTTTTTCGGCAGGAATGGATCAGCAATAGACGGACGTGCGGCACCGACAAAATCGAGAATTCCTTTTTTAATCTGTCTCACCATCACGTCCGGAGATGTGAAGCGACCAACACTCACAACCGGCTTGCCGGTAATTTTTTTTGCAAATGAAACGTAGTCCTCCAGGGCCGCCTCTTTGACATAACGGGAGCTGCCCATCTCCTTTGAATAATCGGTGATGTTAATGTCCCAGAGGTCAGGCAGATCGGCCAGCATTTCCAGCATATCACGCTGCTCCTCGTTGTCAATTACGCCATTTGTGCTTCCGCTGCCATCGGCTGAAAACCTCACGGCAACAGCACATTTGTGACCGACCGCCCCCTTGGTGTCTTCAATCATTTCGCGAACCAATCTGACCCGGTTTTCAAGAGATCCGCCATACTCATCATTGCGCTGATTCCAATCTCGTGACAGAAAATGGGAAAGAAGATAATCATGAGTGGCGTAAACATATACAATGTCAAATCCGGCCTGCATTGCCCTCCGGGCGCCTGCTACCTGCCAGCGCCTTAATCGGCGGATGTCTTTTTTATCCATTGCCTGGCTCTGGACAGGGTCATACCCTGATGGAAAGCTGGCAACACCTAGAGGAATTTCGCGGGTTAACAGGTTGGCCATACCACTACCACCATACCACAATTGTACGCCTGCCAAAGCTCCGTGACGGTGGACCTTTTCTACCATAAGCGCCTGGGTCTTAATATCCTCGTCGTCCCATAGCGTCGCATAGGGGTATGGAGAATCATCCGATGTTGGATGTATCGAGCAATACTCAGTGCAAACAACTCCCCACCCACCTTCTGCCTTTACCTCCCGCATGGCAGCAAGCGTTTTGGGCATCATGTAGCCCATGCCGGTGCAGTGCGGTACCTGATAAAATCGATTTTTTGAGGTAACAGGACCGATTCTTACCGGTTCGAAAAGAATGTCGAATCTGGGATCGCGTTCCATTGGTTTTCTCTGTACCCTCCCATCCCCTTGTTCAAGACAATCGAAGCTGACTGGCTGGCTTCTTTATAAATTTCTTTCTTTGTTATGTTATCCTGATCAGATGAAACCTCTTATTTTTTCTCATCCTTTGAGGCCTTCACTGCATCCTCAAATTTGTTCAATGTCTCGTCAATAAGGTCAACGGTGTGAGCTTCGCAAAGAAACCAGGGCTCTATAGCGTCTTGTTCGGCCATGACACCCATTTCAAATAGGTTTTTTAGAATGGCCTCGTACATTTCAGCATCATGATGGACAAAATCACGGTATTCTTTAATCGGCTCCTCGGTGATGAGAAAGCTTTGCATGTTAGGATGGCCTGTCATCTGATGGGGGATATCTGCATCAGTGAGAATCTTATCCATGCCTTTTTTCAGCCGTTCACCTCGCCTGGCTAATTCTTCCAGAACAGGGCTTTCGGCTAAAACATCCAGCACAACCTTGGCCGCAGCCATGGCAACTCCATTAGCTCCATAAGTCCCACCATGGGAGACGCTGTTGGGCCCCACAACCTCCATCACCTCTTTTTTGCCCCCAAAGGCAGCTACCGGATAACCATTGCCCAGGCTCTTGGCATAGGTCGATATATCCGGGATGACCTTGTAAAGATCCCGAGCCCCGCCGTTTGCCAGACGGAAACCGGTCTTCACCTCGTCAAAAATCATCACAATGCCATACTCATCACACAATTTTCGCAGGTGCTCCAGGAAGCCGGGTGCCGGTTCAATTCCTGCACTATTGCCCTGCACCGGTTCAATCAACATGGCGGCAATATCGCCATGCTGGGATTTGACCGTCTGCTCCACAATTTCAAAATCATTCCAGGGTATTGAAACCACATAATCACGAATTTTTCTGGGTATACCGGAGCCAACTTGAACGGAGATAGGACTCCGACGGCACCCCATAAGAGTGCTTGGATTGCCAGGCGTACTGAAAAGGACATAGTCATGCATACCGTGATACTGGCCTTCAAACTTGATAAATTTTTCCCGGTTGGTATAACCCCGGGCTGCCCGCAAGGCATGCATGGTACACTCTGTACCCGTGTTGGTGAAGCGAAGCAGATCCATGCCCGGGACCATTTTTGCGATCCTTTCTGCTACCTCTACTTCCAGTTCGGTGGTAGCAGCAAAGGTGGTTCCATTTTCAATGGCCTCGCGAACGGCCTTGTTTACGCGCTCATCAGCATGACCCAGGATGATCGGCCCCCATCCCAGTCGATAGTCAATGTATTCATTCCCATCGGCATCCCAGACTTTAGCGCCTTTCCCCCTGGCCATGACGGGTGTCTTGTCCGCTCCCCAATACCGGAAGTTTGAGCTCACACCACAGGAAATAACCTTCATGGCCCTGTCAAAGATTAATTGTTGTTTTTTTCTTACTGGCATTTTACCCCCTTTTGAATGTTATAGTTTTTATTGAAATAGCTGCTCCGCAGAAGCCGCATTTTTCAAACTTTATTATGAAAAAAGCATAGTAGTTTTTATATTTAGTGGTAAAGTGGTTGATAATATCTGACTTCTGTTTAAATAACATATTCAGCTGAAGCATTACCTCAAATCCCGCATAGCGGGAATACATGATTCCGGTAGCCTCAGACTAAACCAATCAACTCTTTGATCTTCTGTGCAGCGCCGGCTGCATCTTCTGCATAGGCATCCGCGCCAATCTCGTCGGCCCATTTCTGATCCACAGGAGCACCGCCGATGATAGTCTTGAATCTATCTCGCAAAGCAGCCTTTTTGAGTTCAACCACAAGTTCCTGCTGTTTTGGCATAGTTGTTGTCAACAGGGCGCTTGCCGCTATGACATCAGCGTCCACCTCAACCGCCTTATCGATGAAATCCTTTGCCTTAACGTCACGACCTAAATCATAGACTTCAAAACCATTCGCTGATAAAAACGATTCGACAATGCTCTTCCCAATGTCGTGGATATCGCCCTCAACGGTTCCTAGGACAACTTTCCCTTTTTGTTTTGCTTTTTCTTTTGGTATGGCCTTATTGCAGATCTCAGTTACCTTTTTCATTGCCTTTGCTGACAGCATCAATTCCGGTAAAAAGATCTTTTCTTCTTCAAAAAGCATCCCCACCTCGACAATACCGGCAACGAATCCCTCTTCCAAAAGTTCAACCGGGTCTATTCCCTCGGCAATCGCTTTTTCCGCAATTTCTTCGGCCTTATCTTGATCGGCTACCCTGATTGCTTTTTTAGCATCGGATAAATATTGTTCTTTCATTCTACAAGCTCCCTTTTGTTTTAATATTCAGTAAGCGAATTTATCTGTAAAAATCCATTTACCCTGCAATATACTCTTTTAAGATTTTTTTGTTTATTTCTTAGGAATGGTTAACTTGGACTTAAAAAAATTAACCGAATTGATTTCAATATCCAACAATTCTGCAATCCTGCATTTGGCGGTAATGCCCTTTGCACCGTCTGCCAACGAAGGGATGGTCCCAATGTCCAGATCCTCCCTGACTTGACGCATCACTTCCTCATTGGAAAGATCCATAGCGCTGACACCAAGCTTTTCTGCCACATACTGTTTGGCTTCAGCTATCTTCATCTTCCGGGTCAACTGCATCCAGGCCACCAGATCTCCAGCAGTCCGCATGCCACCCATGCATGAAGCCATAATGTGGGCAACAGCCATCCCAAAGGGATCCCCAACACCCACCTACAAGCCGTCCGCCTTTCCGATCTGAACCAGCGCCTTCGATGCTCTCGTCACACAATCAATCGGTGAGGCCACAAGCATGGGAACACCGCATACCCCCATCCCCACATTGGGATGAACCGGTATCCTGGCAACCTTGACCGTCTCCTTGACGTATGTCACCGCTCGGGCAAGGTTCCAGGGTGTAGACTCGGTGACATTTACGTTGATCGCAGGACCAAAAATATCAACCCCGGCAGCTTCTGCCACCTTGACCTGTTCATGGGGATACAACCCCGCCAGACGCGTTCCCTCAAAACTCATCTCCCCGTGCATCCCAAGGACAAATTCACTGGACATCCCCAGTTCCACCGCCATATTGGGTGCAAGCCTTTTCACCTCCCTTACCGCCTGTAAGGCTGCATAAAAATCCGCATCCCCGGCCGATGCCGTGGTATCAAAATTAAACCCTTCACAGCCGACTTCATTTAACTCTTTAACAATAAAGACCAGATCGTTTTTGAGATGTTCCGCTGCTTCTTCCTGGGCATCTTTGGCTTTTTTGATCTTCCCCTGTGGAAAAAGGTCTCCCGGGTTCGGATATGGCCCATCCGGCCGAAAATACAGCCCCAGATTTGGTTGGGTACCGTAGATCAGCGGTATGGTGGAGACCTGTGAAATCGAATAATATTTTTGCTTTTCGTAGTTAATAATGGGCTTAACCGGTTTGCAACTGTAATCATGGTGCCCGATTCCCGCGGTATCAGCACAACATACCCGCTCATAGGTCAGTGCCGACTGAAGGCTGCTCAGGGGAAGATCCACACCGCCGTCCGGCTCATCGCAAATTAATATCATGGAGGCCCCATCATCGGAGGTAACAACCTCTTCTCCCGGTTTTACAGCAACAACGCGGTTGGGATCCGCAAAAATATCAAAAAGATGCTCCAGTTCATCCGGAGTCAACTCGGGGATATTCCCCCTTTCTGCTGCATCGCTGGTACCTGCCAGGAGTTCTTCTTTCACCTTTTCAGCAGGCATGGAAATCCGTTCCCCGTCACCCATTCTTGTCAGAATACTGTCTTGCATTATTTTCCCTCCTGTTTAAAACAGTCTTAACCTGGAGCTATTTGTCCGTGCTTGGGACTTGAACATCCTACTCCTCCGCGCTTTTTATAATCCTCTTGAATTCTTCCTTTACTCCCTCCGACAGGGGAAGCGGTTTATGGGTGTTCAAGAGCTCACGAGCCCTTTCATTGGCAGCCTGGATCAAAGTCATCGCCCCTCTCTTCTCCCATGCTCCTCGCATGCGTCGATCAGAGATAGTTGCCCGGACCTGCTCCGTAGCCAGATGCTTTAGGGTATGCCTCTGCGTCAAGAAATTCCCACCGATTCCAATTTTTTTGATCAAGTCCACACCCATTAATTCGTCATCAACGGAGGATCCGTAGACAACCCTTTTGACCATGGCTGCAATCTCATCATCGATAACCAGTTGACCATAACTTAAGGTCATGCCCATCTCGAGCATGCCCAGACCGTAGATGAGGTTGGCCCCCGCCAGGGCCGGTAGCAACGCAGTAATGGCCTTTTCATAACCTACCTGGGCGTCGGATACTTTGGAGTCAGCCTACCCACCGGCAATAAAACTGGGTAAATTATAATAATTGGCCAGATTAGCCGCTCCTGCACTGATCATAGCCAACTCTGGTACTCCCACTACGGCGGTGCCGTGTTTCATATCAAATGTTGTAGTAGAGCTTCCATAGATCACGGGACACCCCGGATTTGTGATCTGAGCCAGAACGATGCCGCCCAGGACTTCGGCATTGTGGGTTACCAGTGTCCCGGAGATAGAAATTGGACCGGAAGCACCTGCCATAGCCATGCTGAGGATATTGATGGGTATCCAATTCCGAGCCGCTACTATAACCACTTCGGCCGCAGCATCAATGAGCTGTAATGGGCTGGTCGGGCAAACACCAAGAGAGAGAATCGGCCTTTTTTTAAGCTCTTCCGTTCCTCCCGCAATGACGGCTGCCATTTCTATGAGCTTAAGAGCCCTATCCCCATCCTCTGCATCGCTTCCATAGTGCTTGGTGCAATTGGAAAAGACGGCATCTGCCATATGAAGATCGTAAGATGACTCTGGTTTATCACGTGCCACCACCGGTGTTACCATGACATCCACATTATCCAAGGCATCAGACAGAAGAGATATTTTCGCAACATCATCATTCACGGATTCCCTGATTTCTCCTGTTTCCAGGTCCTCGATCTTAACGCCCACACCAAAGGTGGTAAATCCCACCTCCCTTCCTCCCATCATAAAATCATTAGCCGGATCACGGGCTGCCATTAAAATGTGACTGGGACACGTGGATAGAGCATCCTTTACGAGATACTTTGGAAATCTCACCACCCTGGTCTTTTTATTCACCCAGCATCCACCCTTATCCAGGATCTCCAGGGCTTCGTCGCAGTCCACAAGAAGCCCTATGGTCTCCATTATATCAAGGGTAGCCACGTGGATCTTATCAAGAGCATCACACGTAAATGTCTTCAAGCCCCAGCCAGTGGACACTTCCGTACCTGCTACTGGACCTTTTCTCATTTTATTCCTCCTAATTTGAAAAAATTTTATTTAAATGTCCTGTTTGAAAGACAAGCGAAACTTCATTATCCTATAGAAAATCTTTGTATCACCTCCTATCTCTGTTATCTTTTTTATTTTCTTGCAGCTGCCAGTATACTGAGTCCCAGTTGATGTCGCCTCGCCTCAGCTCCACTCGCATCACTGCGCTGCTTCATCTGCTGCCCCCTAAGCCTCCGCATCTCTTTATCTTCCTTCTGAAACACTAATGCACCAGGCTCACACTCCTTCACACAGGCAGGATCCCCTCCACAGTAATCACACTTGTACGCAAGATCGTCCCCGTTTAAGTGTGGAAATGGAGCATAGTGTTGGAAAACCATATTTACAGACCGTTTATATGCGGGTATGCCAACCATCGACACGCCTTTGTGTCGTACATCACCCCTGGTAGGTTGTTCGAATCCGGCGATCAGACGCAGCGAGGTCGTCTTTGGTCTATTTTATTACCATATTGTGCATATAAGATGTTATTCTGAGATTAGGATATTGCTGTTCTCCCAGCTCCAATAGACGATGACGTCCTGGCCAGCACACAGCTCTTTTTCTTGAGTGATTCCCCGGGCCTTGTAAATGGACAGGTCGCGCTGAGCATTTTTTAAAGTAACCGTCAACTCGCTAAAGTCACCCTGATAGAAGATGTCTTTGACCTGACCGTGGAAGGAGGTGTATTCATCGGATCCCAGCGTTTTCAGCTCGGTTTCATCCAGGGCGACACCGATGACTTCCGGGTGAACCGAAACACCTTCGATTTTGTCAATATCGATTTCCTTAGCTTCCGGCAGCGTCAGCTTCAGGCCTTCCTCGTTGCGAAAATGGATCTTGCCGTCCTTGCGCTTCCCGGCCCGGCCGGGGAAAATGTTGGAGGCACCCATGAAATCGGCCACAAATGCTGTCCGGGGGCTCTCGTAAATCTCGCCGGGAGTGCCCAGCTGGATAATTTCCCCGTCTTTCATCACCGCAATTCGATCGGACAGAATCAGGGCTTCTTTCTGATCGTGGGTCACATTCATGAAGGTGATACCCACTTCCCGTTGAATACGTTTTAGCTCCACCTGCATTTCTTTGCGCAGTTTGCGGTCCAAAGCGGCCAGGGGTTCGTCCAGAAGCAGCACCGCCGGGCGCAGAACCAGCGAGCGGATCAGGGCCACGCGCTGTTGTTGCCCGCCACTTAGCTGATTGGGATAGCGATCTTCCAGGCCGGTCAGATTCACCAGCTCGAGGAGATCACCGACACGCCGCCTGATCTCTTTTTTGGAAATCTTTCGCTCCACCAGACCGAAGGCGATATTGTCAAAAACATTCATGTGGGGAAACAGGGCATGCTGCTGAAACACGATACTGCAATTGCGCTTAAACGGTGGAATATGGTTGACGAGCTCACCGCCGATCAGAATTTCACCCTCATCCACATCCTCCAGTCCGGCAATACAGCGCAACAGGGTAGTTTTGCCGCAGCCGCTGGGCCCCAGAAATGAAAATATCTCGCCCTCTTTGATGTCCAGGCTGACATCATTAACAGCAACTAAATCACCGAACTGCTTGGTGATGTTTCTGATTTCCAACGATGCTTTACCATCGCCGTTGCCGTTCTTGATCGGACCACATTCTTCAGTCATTGGGTGTCCTCTTCTCTCACACGGGTATCTCTCAGTAGTAAAGTCGGTAACGCTTCTTTTGCCGCTGATTTCCGAAAGCGGTTTCCGGTTTAATGGCCAAGTGCCTCAAAGAGGAGATAGCAACGGTTGCGCTATCTCCTCTTCTGTTTGTTAACATATTGAACTTTTTGTTATTTCTTAAGATCTTCCCAAATTTTTAATCTCAAATCCTTGCCTTTGCCGGTGAAGGACCTTTCATTAACCATGTCACATTTTTCTATATAGCCATCAGGCAGGATAAAGCCGGGCCAGGCTTTCATTTCAGGCGACATAAACTCCATCACATGCTTGTGCACGGGCGGATACCCAATCACTTTAATTAGCAACACATTCACGTCCGTACGATAGAGATAGTTCAGGAACAGATGCGCCGCCGCCGGATGCTTGGACCCGGTGGGAATAATGTCGGTGTTAGTACTGATATATGTACCTTCTTTCGGCATCACCCCTTTCAAGGATCCCTTCGTGGGCATATCCTGCGATACCAGCCAGGCGTCTCCGTCCCATGTTTGCGAAACCCAGGCCTCCTCTTCCACCAGCGGTCGTCGTGGCCAGGAGTCGTAGGCCATCACACGGGGCTTTTGTTTCATGAGGACCTCTTTGGCCTGCATCAATTCGGCTTTATTATCGGAAGTCCAGGAATAGCCGAGAGATTTCAAGGCCGCCCCGATGGCTTCATACATGTTGTCCAACATGGTTATCTTGTTGGCATATTTTTGATTTTCGAATATAAATTTCCAGGAGCCGATTTGAGGATCTTTCATGTCCACATATTTGGAGTTGACGGCATAGGTGGTTGCATAACCGGAATCAGGGAGCTGGAACCGGTTGCCGGGATCAAAAGCCCTGTTTTTGTATTCATCCTTCAAATAGGCTTTCACATTGGGAAGCCAGTCCCAGTTCAGGTCGCTGGCAACCCCTGAGGCTCTTAACCTGATCGCCTCAGCGATGCCCATACCGAGCACCACATCGTAAGGCGCCTTGGGGTTCAGCTTGAATTTGGCCACCATCTCTTCGGTGTCGGCATAATAATCGAACACCACCTTGACACCAAATTCCTTGCTAAAGTTCTTGAACAGCTCTTCCGGCCACCACTCGGCCCAGTTGTATACATTCAGTTTGCTGCCTTCTTTGCGGACCTGGTCCATTACTTCTTTGGGAACCGGGTAATCTTTGTACTTGGGTTCTGCGGCGCTCAACGGGCCTGCCAGAATTCCCAAAATGAAGCTGACTGCGATCAGCAGTATCAATGAGATTTTCTTCAAACTTGATCTTTTCATCTGGTTTTCCTCCTTTCTAACTATTTAAATTGGTGGCAAATTCATTAAAATAGTAACGCGGTTTCACCTCCTTTCGTGTTTTTAGTCGAAGCAACATAGAAATATCTTTTAGCTACGATAAACGGCGGATTCCTGACAGATTCGGATCCCCCTATAAAGTGGCCTTGCTTCTTTTCTCGATCGCCCGCAGCAGAAACAGAGCAGCGATGGATACCGCCACAAAAAGCGCACCGATGGTGTTAATTACCGGTGTTGCTCCGAAGCGCATCTGCGAAAATACGTATATGGGTAAGGTTGTACTGCCGATTCCGGATACAAAGTAAGTGATTACAAAGTCATCAAAGGACCATGGAAAGATCAGCACCGCTGAAGCCATGATGGCCGGCATCAGCAGCGGCCCGGTGACTCGCACAAAGGTCCGGAAACGGTTGGCGCCCAGATCCATAGCCGCCTCCTCCCAGGCCCAGTTGATTCTCTGCATGCGCCCGAGAATCACAAACACGGCCAACGGCGTACTGAAGACGATGTGGGCGATAATAATACTGGGATATCCCAAGGGGATATGAATCACCCGGGTGAAAAATACCAGCAAGGCACCACCGGTGACGACCCCGGGCATGATTATGGGCAACAGAATTGAGGTTCTAAGAAACCGTTTGCCCCTGAAATGAAGTTTATACAGCCCGTAGGCGGTAATGGTGCCGATCAGGGTGGAAACCACAACCGTCACCGAGGCAATGATCAGACTGCGAATCAGCGCATCTTTTACAGCAACATTTTGCAACAGTGCTCCATACCATTTCATGGTAAAGCCGTCCCAGGCCACCCCGTATCTGTTGGCGCTGAAGGAAAATACGATAATCACCAACACCGGCGCCCACAGAAAGAAATAAGCCATAAACGATAATCCTGCCAATATTTTTGGTGCCAGTTTCTTGCGTTTCATACGATTCTCTCCATGGCTTCCTTACCTCCCCATTTAATGGCGAGGTATAAAATCAAAATCAACGTGGCCGCCAGCATGATGGCAAGGCTGGATCCCGCGGGTATATTGCCTGCAACCGTAAATTGATTGGCCACCAGATTGCCCACCATCATCACCTTGGACCCCCCCAGCAGAGCGGGAACCAGCCAGTCGCCCAGGGTGGGGATAAATACAAGAATGGATCCGGCGATCACTCCGCCCCGGGTGAGTGGCAAAATTACCCTGAAGAATCGGCGGACCGGACTTGCTCCCAGATCGGTAGCCGCCTCCAGTAGCGCGGGCTCAAGGCCCTCCAGGGAGGCGTGCAACGGCAATACCATAAACGGCAACCAGGTATACACCAGTCCGACCATTACGATAAAGGACGTGTAGAGTATTTCCAGAGGTTCGGAAATGATGCCCAGGTTGAGCAGAAGAGTGTTAATAATCCCCTTGTTGCCGGCTATGGTTTTGAGGGCATACAGACGGATAAGATAAGCCACCCAGGAGGGAATAACGATCATGGATATGAGCAGAACTTTGTATTGCCCCCCGTAACGGGCGATGTAATAGGCCAGCGGATAGCCCACCAAAAGACAAATGACATTGGTTTGAAGGGCCAGATAAAAGGAGGTGAGAAAAACGCCGCCATAGCCTGCCCCCAAGATCGCCGAAATGTTTTTCAGTGTAAATTCATATACAATCTCACCATAATGCCCGGTTTTTAAGAAACTGTAAAACAGGATGATCAAGAGCGGGGCAAATACAAACACGCCAATAATGATGCTGATGGGTCCTATGTAAATGGGTACCTCCAGAGGAAAAATCTTTTTCTTTTTTGCGACATTCCTTCGGGGCAATGTGGCAGGCTCAGACAATCCCATTAATCATACCTCATGCATTTTTAGATTAGCGATTTAAAATAATTAACCGAGTTGATCTCAATATCCAGTAATTCAGCGATCTTGCATTTTGCCGCTACCAGCCGTGCAAATGTATGAGCTGCTTCCATCTAAATGAAGATCAAACCGCTCCTCCCGGCCTGCCAGCACAAAAGCACGGGGTGCGAAGGACATGTCTTTTTTAACAATAATGACTACTATTGTCAATAAATAATTTTATATTATAAAAAAATAATTTCCATTATATGGAAAATAAATTTATGGAATATTGGTTTTGCTAATTTAATATATTGGGATTTTAGCGGCATCCTTGCCTTATTGGACATATTTTTTAGATTTCATATTACAAATAAAAAAAGGAAAAAGAATAGGGAGATGTCGCCCGCCCTACACCCAACAAAACCATTTGACGCTTTATTGCTTGACACGCACGTCTAATTTTTTTTATATTCAAAGCGCGGGGAAACCGAAAAGTAAGGACTGCCAATCGATATCAAAGCTTTTTATGAACATATTCGAAAAAGGAGATTTCCATGACAACTAAACCCTGGCATGGTGCCAAATGGCCTGAAGGTGTTTCTTTTGACATTTCAGGTTACGAAAAACCCTTGTTTTCAATCCTGGATGAATCCACCCAAAAATATCCCAACCTGGTTTATACAATCTTTAATGACGCCACCCGAACGTTTGCCCATGTCAAAGACTCTGCCGATAGACTGGCTAACTTTCTGGTTTCCAAAGGTATCCAAAAAGGAGACAGGGTGGCTATTTTTCTACCCAATTTGCCCCATTACCCTGAAATCTTTTTCGGCATCCTAAAGGCTGGGGCTGTGTGTGTTACCTGTAATCCGGTTTACACTGCAGGCGAGCTGAACTTTCAACTCAAAGATTCCGGGGCCAAAGTGATTTTCTGCATGGATCATCCCCAGTTTTATTCGACTACTATAAAAGCCATGGAAGGGACAGACGTAGAGACGGTTGTTATTTGCAGCGTTAAATCTTACCTGCCCTGGCTGAAAGGTTTTCTGGGAGGCCTTCTTGGAAAAATTCCTAAGGCTGAAAACTACCAGCCCGGTCATCTCTTTTTTGATGATGTTGTAGCTGCAGCCAAACCGGAA
>Ga0209976_10001676_pt1 | contig 12966 bp, 9 predicted proteins | sample SumtaG_FD_182806 | JGI IMG/M metagenome (GOLD analysis project Ga0209976, IMG submission 182806) | Deep subsurface microbial communities from Indian Ocean to uncover new lineages of life (NeLLi) - Sumatra_00157 metaG (SPAdes) (version 2) | ecosystem: Environmental > Aquatic > Marine > Oceanic >...
CCTTCCCACTAAAAGCGTGCGAATGAGAAACTACAAACTGGCTATCATCAATATCCTAACCTTTCTCGTTTTTTCCAATATTGCCTTCTTTTTCATGTACCCTATCTACTTGTCCGCCGTGGATGTTTCTAAAACGGCCATCGGCTTGATCATGGGCACGTTTTCCGTGGCTTCTCTTATGGTGAGGCCCATTGCCGGCAAGTCGATTGATCGCGTGGGTGAAAAACCAGTACTCGTGTCCGGCCTTTTCTTGATTTTTGCTTGCTCCGTTCTTTATCACGTGGTCGATGGAATGGTAGGTGCTATGTATATTCTTCGAATTGTTCACGGCATTGGCTTTTCCGGCTTTATTGCTGCGGCTTTTTCAACCATTGCCAAATTCACTCCCCATGAGACGAGGGGACGTGCCTTCAGTCACAACGGCGCCACTATGCTTGCAGCCTTGGGATTTGTCCCTCTGGCTGGCGAACGTCTCATGGACGCCTTTGGGCATCCGGCCATTTTTCATGGAGGGGCAGCTACAACTTTTTTGGGCTTTAGTCTACTTGTCTTGACGAGAAAATGGGAAAAGATCTCAGGAAGGGTTGGACCAAAGGTCAGTTACGCGGAAATCTTAAAAAATCGCTCCTTCTTCTTCATCCTGGTGGCCATGATTCTCTTTATTGATGCCCAGGCCACCGTACTAAATTATTTTCCTCTTTACGCAAAGACCATCGGAATTAGCGGAGGCCTGTTTCTAAGCCTTGCCCTGGGTTTGGCCGTGGCAATAAGGCTTTTTGGCGGCAGCATACTTGACAGATACAACAAACTGTTGATCGTTCGGATTTGCTTCGTTTTGTTCGGTCTTGGTATCATATTGATTTACAAGCTGGATTCGACTTTCTTTTACGTTCTTGCCATTGTCCTATACGGGTCAGGATTAGGATATATTTTTCCCGCATTAAATGCTATGGGAGCAGAACAAGGCTCGTTAGAGCAAAAGGTGGCCATGATGAGTATGCTCACCATGGCTATCGACGGTGGATTCATTCTGGGAAGCATTTTCTCAGGGGGGCTCTCGGACATGATTGGGCTCTCCAACACCTTTGTCTTTGCAGGTGCTGTTTCCTTGTTGGGGGTCTTCGTCACATCATTTGCGCCCATCAGAGCATACTCGAAAAGGCAGAAACCGGGGGAGTAGAATTCACCCCTGTTTGCGTAATGGCAATATCCCGATGGCTTAATTTCTCATATTGTCAAGAGGAGGAGAGATGAGTGACATGAGACTTATTACCTGCATAGTGCAGAAGGGTAAGGGTGATAAAGTTATTAGTGAGGCAATCAAGGCTGGCGCCCAGGGTGCCACATACTTTACTGGCAAAGGAACTGGGATACGTCAGCCCCTTGGGATTAAAATAATCCCGGAAAAGGATATTATTTTCATTGTTACCAAGGGCGAGCAGACCGAAATTGTTTTTGAATCAATGAAAAAAAGCGGCAACCTGCTTAAACCAGGGCAGGGGTTCGTCTATGTAACCAAGCTTGAAAGTGCCTTTGGTTTTATAGAGGATTACCAAAAAGAGTAAAATAGTTTCTTCATGAGGTAACTGGTCTGTTGTCAGGTAAAGAGCGTGCCCCGGTCGAGGCTGCGGTATTGGATGGCCTCTGAGATATGATGCACGGCAATGTCTGCGGCCTGCTCCAGGTCGGCGATTGTTCTTGCGATTTTAAAGATGCGGTTAAAGGCGCGGGCGGAAAGTCCAAGCTTGTCGATAGCCGCTTCAAGGAGTGCGTGGGAATCTGAGTCAACAGGACAATATCTTTTGATCTGTCGGTTGTTCATCTGGGCATTGCAGTGAATCTTGGTCCGTTTCAACCTCTCCGACTGTGTGGCACGGGCCTGATTAACGCGCTCTTTGATATCTACCGAGGTCGCAGCGTCGTCGTCTTGACCGGCAAGGTCCTTGTAGCGGACAGCCGGTACCTCCACGTGGATATCTATGCGATCCATGAGCGGGCCGGAGATCTTGGACCGGTACCGATGAATCTTTGTGTATGTGCATGTACACTCGTGATTAGGGTCGGAGAAATATCCGCACGGGCAGGGATTCATGGCAGCCACGAGCATAAGCCTGGCCGGATAGGTAATACTCGTAAGTGCCCGCGCAATGGTTACGTACCCGTCTTCCATGGGCTGTCGCAACACCTCAAGGACATTCTTCTTGAACTCGGGGAGTTCATCCAGAAAAAGCACCCCGTTGTTGGCCAGGCTCACCTCGCCGGGTCTCGGGATATGCCCCCCGCCGATAAGGCCGGCATCTGATATGGTGTGGTGCGGGGAGCGAAATGGCCTGCTTGTAACCAATGCCCGAGAATCTCCTAACATACCAAGCACGCTGTACACCTTGGTTGTTTCGATCGCCTCTTCAAAGGTGATGGGGGGTAAGATGGTTGCCAGGCGTTTCGCCAGCATGGTCTTGCCGGCCCCGGGCGGGCCGATCATAATAACGTTATGCCCGCCCGCTGCTGCTACCTCCAGGGCCCGCTTGACATGCTCCTGGCCCTTAACCTCACAGAAGTCGATCTCATACGGGGGTGTTCCCTGAAAAATGGCTTGGATGTCGACAGATTCCGGCTGGATGGGCTTTAGACCGCACATAAACTCTACCAACTCACCCAGGGTAGTAGCAGAAAGAACTTCTATGCCGTTTACTACAGCAGCCTCGCGGGCATTCTCCTTTGGGAGAATCATGCCGCGAAGCCCGGAATCCCTGGCCAGCAAGGCCACGGGAAGCGAGCCGCGCACCGGTTTGATACGTCCATCAAGAGAGAGCTCGCCCAAGATCAGGTATTCGGTGAGCAGCCCCTGTGGTAAAACCCCTGTCGCGGCCAAGATGCCGAGTGCAATCGGAAGGTCAAAGCCTGTCCCTTCCTTCTTGATATCAGCGGGTGCCAGATTAACCGTGATACGATCGTCCGGAAACTTGTAGCCGGAATTGTTGATTGCGGATTTGACCCGGTCTTTGCTCTCTTTTACAGCAGCCTCAGGAAGGCCCACCGTGGCAAAGCTCGGGAGTCCGTGCCTAATATCAACTTCCACCTCCACTGTATAGGCATCAACCCCGAGAACGGCGCTGCTCAAAACCCTGGAAAGCAAGGTACCCCCCTCCATATATAAAATCGCGGAGCGATCTTATAACATCTCGATTTTTCAGCACATAGCAAAGATGCATAACAAAGGCAAGGATTTTGTTGCAAAAACGACACTCCCTCACCTGAAGCGTGTATCTTTTTACACACCGAGAACGGACATCAAGGGCGGGTGGTATAACATCGAGCTTTTGGGAAAAGCCTGGCTTGCAACCCTGTTTTCTCTTTATATTCAATAAGATACTCGTTTAATCCGATGCCCCACCGGCCATGTCTCGTTATCTGGCACGTATCTTGCTTTTTTTGTTAAAAGACTATACCATAGAAAATAAGGATATGTGATATGCATTCCAATCAGCAGACCCTGGCCCGGCCTGTTCAATGTGCCGGTATTGGGCTTCATTCAGGCAAAAAGGTTAATTTGACTATCAGGCCCGCGCCTGTCAACCACGGCATTAAATTCGTTCGAACCGATCTGCCCCACAAACCTGTTATCAGCGCCCATTTCCGAAATGTTATCGACACCAGCCTCGCAACCACCCTTGGGACAGACGGCGTGATTGTCTCCACCATTGAGCACCTCATGGCCGCTCTTGCCGGCCTTCACATTGATAACGCCTTGGTGGAGATGGATGCATACGAAGCCCCTATCATGGACGGCAGTGCCGGGCCGTTTACCTCCATGCTAAAAGAGGCCGGAATCAGGAACCAGTCAGGAAAGCGTTTTACGTTTGTGGTAAAAAACCCGATTGAGATGGAAGATGAAGACAAAAAGGTCGGGCTTTATCCCTCGGACACCCTTAAGATTACCTGCACTATAGAGTTCGACCATCCGCTTATAAGGCGTCAATCATATACTATTTCGCTAACCGATGGCCTTTTTGAAAAGGAGATCAGCTGGGCCAGAACCTTCGGGTTCTTGCATGAGGTCAATTACCTGAAGCAGAATGGATTTGCCAGGGGCGGCTCCCTGGAAAACGCCGTGGTGATCGACAAAGATAGGATATTGAACCACGAAGGACTTCGCTATGAAGATGAATTCGTCCGCCACAAGGTGCTCGACTGTATTGGGGACCTTGCCTTGCTCGGCATGCCGTTTATCGGCCACATAGTAGCTTACAAATCCGGGCACGCCCTCAATCATGCCCTGTTGAAAAGATTCATAGACCAAAAGTACTGCTGGGAAACCTTATAGGCCCCTGTTGTCTCACCTTAGCGCCCATCATTCTTGTCTCCCTTAAACCCCTTGCAATTTAAGACCCGGTTGGGTATTGTAAAGGGCTATGCGGAAAAGTATTCCAATATTTGTACTCTGTCTGTTTTTGCTGGTTTCGGGCATGGCCTGGGGTCAAGATGCCAGGATAACCAACGTCATCGTCACCAACACCAGGGACGATCTCATATTGTATTTTAGGGTCCAGGGCTGTTTTACCAAAGACCTGCAACGGGCGATCTTGAACGGTGTCCCTACCACCTTTACTTTCCTGGCCTCACTTGACCAGGTTCGAAATTTTTGGAAGGACAAAAACCTTGCTAGCCTGGAGATTCGCCACACCGTCAAGTATAATAATTTAAAAAATGAATTCGTAATTACTCGTAGCGAGCATAACGACCAGCCGGTTACTGTCAATACTCTGCCTGAGGCCAAGAGGATTATGGCCGAAGTTGAAAATCTCAGGATTGCCAAGCTTAAAACCCTCGAAAGGAATCATCGCTACCAAGTCAGGGTCAAGGCGGAACTCAGCAAGATCACCCTCCCGTTCTATCTGCATCATGTGTTTCGGTTCTTCCTGTTTCTGTGGGATTTTGAAACTGACTGGTACACAACCGACTTTATATATTAAGACCGAATTCCCATGGCACAAATATCAGAACAAGAAGCCAGACGCCGCAAACGTGAATGGATAATCGCGCTGGTCCTCCTCGTGGTGGTGGGCATCCTCTCCTATGCAGAAACCAGAGTTGTCCGCTTTGGGGCGGGACTCCCTGTTTCCAATACGGTTATCATGTTTATCCTGATCAACATCAACATGCTTGTCTTGCTGTTGTTGATCTTTCTGGTCTTCAGAAACATTGTCAAGCTTCTCTATGACCGAAAACGAAAGGTCATGGGGGCCAAGTTGCGAACCAAGCTTGTGGTGGCCTTTGCCGGCCTTTCCCTGATTCCAACCATTCTTCTATTTTTCTTTTCGATCCAGTTCATAACCTCCAGCGTGGCATTCTGGTTCAATGTGCCTGTGGAACATTCTCTGGAAAGGTCCTTGGACGTCGGCAAGTATGTGTATAAGCATGTTGCAGAAAACAACCGTTTCTATCTGGAACGTGTCGCTTATCAAATTGTGCGCAGGAATTTGCTGAAAGAAGAAAACAAAAAAGCCCTGACCCGTTATATTCGGGCTTCCCAGAGGGCTTTTAACATCCACGCAATCGAGGTCTATTCTGCCCGTTCAGAGCGGTTGGCAGTAGCCCTCGATCCAGACTTAGAAGGGTCTCCATTTAGTGCAGTGTCGGCAGATGAAATACAAAAGGAGTTTCACGAGGTAAACTTTACTACTTTAACAGATCGCCTCACTTCAGGCGAGATGATCAGGACCCTTGGGTGCATTCCATCCGATGCAGACCCGGATAAGGCCATTGGCGTGGCGGCTATCTCCACTGTTATCCCCGTCAGCCTTTCGGAAAACATGGCTGCTATTTCCCGAGGGGCTGATCAATACCAGCAGATGAAGATGATGAAAAAGCCCATCCAGGTCAGCCACCTGATAACACTCTCCATCGTAGCCCTGCTGATCATATTCTGTGCTACCTGGTTTGGATTTTACTTAGCAAAGACCCTGACTATCCCTATCCAGGAGCTGGCCGAAGGAACACGGCGAGTGGCAGAAGGGGACCTGAACTTTGCCATAGGCAAGGTCGTTACCGATGATGAAATGGGCACGCTGGTCAACGCTTTCAACAGGATGACCCGTGATCTGAGAGCAGGCAAACAACAGCTTGAGCTATCGGCCCGGCAACTCAGGGAACGAAATCTTGAGATTGAACAAAGACGTATTTACATGGAGACGGTCTTGAGGAATGTCTCTACCGGTGTTATTTCAATCGATGCTGCAGGGTTTATTTCCACCATCAACAAGTCAGCAGAAAAGATGCTTAGGTTCAAAGGGGAAGAAGTCCTGAATCGAAGTTACAAAAAGGTCCTAAGTTCTGAACACCTGCGGCTGGCGCAAGACTTTCTGGAAGAGCTGGAAAATAGCACCAAGAATTCGGTGGAAAAACCTGTTAGACTCACCATCGATCAGGCGACACGCACCTTCATGGCCCACGTCACGGCCCTCAAAGACGACAAAAACCGTCGCATGGGCATTGTAGTTGTTTTCGATGACCTTACGGAGATCGAAAGAGCCCAAAGGATGGCGGCTTGGCGCGAGGTAGCACGACGCATTGCCCATGAGGTGAAAAATCCCCTCACACCCATCAAGCTTTCTGCGCAAAGACTTAGGCGGAAGTATGGTGATCAAATTACAAGAGACAATGCTGTCTTCTTGGAATGTACACAGACCATAATCGATCAAGTAGACCAAATAAGAAACCTTGTAAATGAATTTTCCGCCTTTGCGAGACTCCCTACAACATACCCTGAGCCTTGCCGGTTGACTGATATTGCAGAAGATGCTGTGGCGCTTTACCGGGAAGCACAACCCGGCATCTTGTTTGAAGTCCATCCAGAGCCGGACATTCCACAGCTCAATCTAGACAAACAGCAGATGAAACGTGTCATGATCAACCTGATTGACAACGCCGTTGTAGCCATGAACGGAAGCGGAACCATCAGCGTGACGTTGAGCTTTGATCCAATTCTTAAAATGGTGCGACTGGAGGTAAGCGACACAGGAACCGGGATACCACCGGAAGATAAGGTCCGGCTCTTTGAACCCTATTTTTCCACAAAGAGGGCCGGCATGGGATTAGGACTTTCTATAGTCAGCGCGATCATTGAAGACCATAACGGATTTATCCGAGTTCAGGATAATCAACCAAGGGGAACGAAGTTTATTGTGGAATTGCCGGCATAGAGATTGACGGATAAACCGATGACCAATGACAAACATCCAGCACGCCTGCGGCAGATTTATAACATCCAGCAAGAAGTAATAAGTAAGCAATTACTATCGGCTATTGAAAGCCCCAATATTCAATCGTCAATCGTCAATCGACAATCAAAGGAGTAGACCATTGTTTCCAACCATATTAGTTGTTGATGATGAAGCCACCATACTACAGTCGCTGAGCGGCATCCTCTCTGATGAGGGGTTTGAGGTCCTAACCGCTTCTAATGGATACGAAGCCTTGAAACTCATAGATGCGGAATCCCCGGATCTTGTCCTTTTGGACATCTGGATGCCGGGTATAGACGGCATAGAGACACTTCAGGAGATTAAGAGGACCAATCCGTTTCTTCAGGTAATCATTATCTCAGGGCACGGAACCATTGAAACAGCTGTTAAAGCTACGAAACTGGGGGCTTATGACTTTATCGAAAAACCGCTCTCTATTGAAAAGGTTGTGGTAGTGATTAACAATGCCCTCAATTTCAGGCAACTGGAAGAAGAAAACCGCTTTCTGCGAAAGAAGACTCTTGAAAAGCATTCTATTAGCGGAAACAGCCCCCCGATCCAGGCGCTGAAGAAGCAAATTGCCGTTGCCGCACCCACCGAAGCATGGATTTTGATCACCGGCGAGAACGGAACCGGCAAGGAGCTTGTAGCCCGCACCATCCACCAAATGAGCCATCGTGCAGATAAGCCATTGATCGATGTAAACTGTGCTGCCATACCGGATGAGTTGATCGAAAGCGAGCTTTTTGGCCATGAGAAAGGTTCGTTCACCGGCGCAACCAGCAGAAAGCGAGGCAAATTTGAGGTTGCCAACGGAGGCACGATATTTTTAGATGAGATTGGAGATATGAGCCTCAAAACACAGGCCAAAATTCTTCGAATCTTGCAGGAGCAAAATTTCGAACGGGTCGGTGGTACTCGCACGCTCACAGTAGATGTACGCGTAATAGCGGCAAGCAACAAGGACTTGGAAAAAGAAATCGAGAAAGGAACTTTTCGGGAAGACCTGTACTATCGGTTAAACGTTATCCCAATCGAAGTACCGCCTTTGCGGAATCGCACTGAAGACATTCCATTGCTGGCAGAAACTTTCCTGAAAGAATTTTCCGAGGAGGAACACTGCCATTTGAAGGCCATGACGCCTCGGGCTATCGAGCAACTCAAATCATATCATTGGCCGGGCAATGTTCGAGAACTCAAAAACCTGGTGGAGAGGCTTGCCATTATGACGGAATCTGAAACAATCGGCAAAGACGATATCCCTCCCCCTTATAAAAGCAGGGACGTGATAACTCCCGAGGCCGAAATCTTTGATGCAGACTCCTTGAAAGAGGCAAAAAAAGAATTCGAAAAAATGTATATCTTGCAAAAGCTCTCAGAAAATAGAAACAACATCTCCCAGACCGCAGAGTCAATCGGCGTTGAGAGGAGCCACCTCCACAAAAAGATAAAATCCTTCGGCATTAGATTGTGATAGGCATAACCGTTCACAAGGGTACTTTGAAATACAGAAAAATGATTTACCACAGAGGACAAGGAATAAAACGAACATCGGAGAATGCGTGAGGGTTATCGGCGGAACTTTAAGGGGAAAAACGCTTTCCCCTTTGAAAGGCTTGAAGATTCGACCCACCACAGACTACCTGCGGGAGTCAATCTTTAACATCCTGGCAGGCGTGGCGGAAGGTGCGGTTGTGCTTGATCTGTTTGCCGGCACCGGCAGTCTCGGGATAGAAGCGCTCAGCCGTGGAGCTGCAACCGCCGTCTTTGTTGACAATGGGTCTCAGGCCATAAAAGTGCTCACCCGAAACATTCGCGCCTGCCGCCTGGAAGGGCGGAGCACCATATTGAAACGGGATATACGGCGGGGATTGAGTTTTTTGAAGGCAATCGGCCACACCTTTGACCTAGTCTTTATTGATCCTCCTTATAGTAAGGGTTTCGCTGAGCGAAGTGCGCATCTTTTGGATCGTGCCGAGGCAACATCAGACGGGGCCTCTATAGTTATAGAGCATAGCAGGCACGAAGTACTGCCGGAAAGGCTGGGACGCTTTATACGCAGTGACCAGAGGCATTACGGGAAAACGCTTGTTTCCTTTTATAGGCCTGTGTTATAAAATAAGTTGTTGTGTTGGTCTCAACACAATGAACCCAAGAAACACAACAAACTCAAAAAACGAATTATGGAGTTGGTATGGGAAAGATAGCTGTATACCCCGGGTCTTTTGATCCTGTAACCAATGGACATTGCGATCTTGTCCAGCGCGGGCTTAGACTTTTTGACAAGGTCATTGTTGCTATAGCGAGTAATGGAACCAAGGATCCGCTTTTTACCATTGAGGAACGCCTGGGAATGCTGAAGGAGACCTTTAAGGAGATGCCGGGAGTTGAGGTGGATAGCTTTGATGGGCTCCTGGTCAATTATGTTGTCAAGCGCGGGGCAGATGCCATCTTGAGGGGCCTTAGAGCAGTCTCTGACTTTGAATATGAGTTTCAGATGGCACTGATGAACCGCAAGCTTAATAAAAAAGTTCAAACGGTTTTTCTCATGACAGGGTTGAGATGGATTTTCATCAGTTCCTCGATTATTAAGGAGGCCGCTCGGTTCGGAGGCGATACCAGCAGCATGGTACCCGGCATAGTTTGCGAAAAACTAAAGGAAAAGTTCGGGACCGCTCGACCTTGATGCATGAGAAAAGATAATCACGCTTCTTCTCAAGGCGAAAAGAAAAACACGAATGGATCTGTGGAGGCTACAAATATTCTGCAGGGTGGTTGAGCTGGAAAGCTTTTCCAGGGCGGCCAAGGCTGTCTATCTTTCCCAGCCTACTGTAAGCAGCCATATTAAAGACCTGGAAAACCATTTCGAATGTAAGCTCGTCGATCGGCTGGGAAGGCAAGTCACTCCAACCAAGGCCGGCAGCCTCCTTTATGGTTACGCGACAAAGATCATTGACCTGAAGCAAGAAGCTGAAAATGCCATAGCCGAGTTTCAGGGTAAAATAAAAGGACGTCTGACCATTGGGGGAAGCACAATTCCAGCCGGCTATATCCTCCCTCCTTTACTGGGAAGATTCAAGAAAGACTACCCCGAAGTCGTGGTAACCCTCGCACAAGGTGATACGGAAAGGATCATCAGGGATACGCTCGAAGGTAATGTGGAGCTCGGAATCGTGGGTGCCAAGGCCCAAGAAGTTCAACTTGTTCAGAAGAAGATCATAGATGACCAGATGTTTCTTATAGTGCCACGGAGGCATAAATGGGCAAATAAACGCTATATCGTAATGGATGATCTTATCATGCACCCGTTCATAATGCGTGAGCCGGGCTCAGGCACCAGGAAGTCGATTGAGCAGGTGTTTGCCAATTCGGGCCATTCCATCGACACCCTGAATATTGTGGCCGAGATGGGAAGCACGGAAGCCGTTCGCCAGGGGATCAAGTCGGGTGTGGGGGTCTCAATCCTGTCTGAATGCGCTGTGGCCGAAGAATTGGCTGCCGGAAGCCTTAAAAAAGTCAAGATTAAAGGGATGCCCTTTAAGAGGGCTTTTTATCTCATGTTTCACAGGCATCGGACCCTGTCTCCTTTGTGTCGCGCTTTCATCAAGTTCCTGAAGCGCCAAACGGACACGAAGTAAAACATACGTCAAAACGAAAATACATTATGCCTACATCTCTTTCTCCAAACGCACTGGTCGTTCTTGAACGGCGCTATCTGAAGAAGGACCGAAAGCGTAGGCCCGCAGAGAAGCCGCAAGACCTGTTTAAGAGGGTGGCCCGTAGCATTGCCGCAGCCGATGCCGAATTTGATCCCAAGGCCGACATCCGGAAGACCGAACAAGAATTTTACAGGTTGCTGACCGAGTTGGTTTTTCTGCCCAACTCCCCAACCCTGATGAATGCCGGGCGCAGGCTCGGACAGCTGGCTGCCTGTTTTGTCCTTCCCGTTGAGGACTCCATCGACAGCATATTTGAAGCCCTGAAACACACGGCCATGATTCACAAGAGCGGCGGCGGTACCGGTTTTTCATTTTCACGGGTACGGCCCGAAAATGATTGGGTATCATCTACGCAACGGATATCGACCGGCCCCATCTCCTTCATGACCGTGTTTGATGTTGCCACCGAGACTGTAAAACAGGGAGGCACCCGGCGGGGGGCCAACATGGGCATCCTGCGGGTGGATCACCCGGATATCGAGGCCTTTATCCAAAGTAAAACCAACCTGACTAAACTGAATAACTTCAATATCTCGGTTGCCCTTATCCCCTCGTTCATGGAAGCCCTGGCCGCCGATAAAGACTACGACCTGATCAACCCGAGGAACCGTAAAGTAATAAAGACAGTTTCTGCCAAAACCATCTTTGACAAGATCGTCCGGGCGGCCTGGCAAAGCGGGGAGCCGGGTGTAATTTTTTTAGACCACATCAACCGAGCCAATCCCATCCCTCAAATGGGCGAGATTGAGGCTACGAATCCCTGTGGTGAACAGCCTTTACTCCCGTATGAATCGTGTAATCTTGGATCCATTAATCTCTCCGGGATGATAACCAACGGCAAATTGAACAAGACGAAACTCAGACAGACTGTCCGAAGTGCGGTTCACTTCCTTGATAATGTAATAGAGATAAATAAATACCCGCTGCGCCAGATCGAGGCCATCAGCAAAAAGACACGGAAGATCGGCCTGGGGGTCATGGGGTTTGCCGATATGCTCATTAAGCTGGGCGTCCCGTATAATTCAAAAAGGGCCGTGCAGCGAGCCGAACAGGTCATGGCCTTTATCTTGCGCGAGGCAAGGAAGGCTTCAAGCGAGTTAGCCGAGAAGAGGGGAAACTTCCCTGCCTATAAGGCGAGCATCTTCGACAATCCCAAGACTCCATATATGCGAAACGCAACCGTAACCACTGTAGCCCCCACCGGCACAATCAGCATTATCGCCGGGTGTTCCAGTGGTGTTGAGCCCATCTTTGCAGTCGCTTATGAACGAAAGGTTCTTGACGGTGAGTCCTTGTTTGAGATGCATCCGCTATTTGAACAGGTGGCGAAGAAAAGCGGTTTTTACAGCGATGAAATGGCCGAGCAGATCGCTGAAACCGGGTCGATTCAACATATCAAAGGAATCCCCAATAAGATAAGGCGCCTTTTTGTTGCCGCCCATGATACTGCACCCGAGTGGCACATCCGAATCCAGGCGGCTTTTCAAAAATACACTGACAATGCCGTATCCAAGACGGTCAATTTCCCCCATGATGCCATGCCCGAAGACATAGAAAAGGTGTACAGGCTCGCCTACGAAACCGGATGCAAGGGTGTAACGATTTATCGCTATGGAAGCCGTGATCGCCAGGTGTTAAACATAGGAAGGGAGCAAGCCGAGCAGGCCAGGGGAACCGAGCGTCCAGGGATCGTACCGAGGGTGCGTCCTGTTCGGACCAGGGGTGCCACAGAACGAATCAATACCGGTTGCGGCAAGCTTTATGTAACCATCAACGAAGACGATCATGGTATCTGCGAGGTCTTTGCCCAGATGGGGAAAACAGGCGGGTGCGCCTCTTCACAGATCGAGGCGGCAGGGCGACTCATATCTCTTGCCCTGCGCAGCAGAGTCAAGATAGAGGCTATCCTTAAACAGATCTGTGGCATTCGATGCCCTTCACCCATCTGGCAAAACGGAAAATTGGTTCTTTCCTGCCCGGACGGCATAGCCCAGGTGATAAAA
>Ga0209976_10001678_pt1 | contig 12964 bp, 14 predicted proteins | sample SumtaG_FD_182806 | JGI IMG/M metagenome (GOLD analysis project Ga0209976, IMG submission 182806) | Deep subsurface microbial communities from Indian Ocean to uncover new lineages of life (NeLLi) - Sumatra_00157 metaG (SPAdes) (version 2) | ecosystem: Environmental > Aquatic > Marine > Oceanic >...
ATGCAGCCAATGATGAAAGAATTGGCGCTCCATGATAGATGTAACTACCTCCAACAACAAGGACCTTGCCATTGTCACCTTTTCTAGATGAAGTTTTTCTTTCAGGAATGAATTTCTTAACAACAGCTGATTGGAGAATTTTTGTAGTCAATAGATGCTATGTCTATTTTCGATGAATAAATATTCTCTTTTCAAAAATTGTTATAAAATGTTAACTTTTGGCGTTTTCTGCCTTCATTAATTTTTCGATTGTTTGTAAGACTTCAAGGGACTTTTTCTCAACTTGTTCTGCTAACCAATCTCTTTCTACCTTAAGATGTATTTCAGCATCACTTAATTTTTTTAATGTTGTTTTAAGTTGATAATTTAAGTCATCAGAATGCTTTTTTTCTTGTTTGAGTTGCATATTACTCGTTTCCAATTGTTTTATTTTTTCATTTAGAGCTGATGTTAAATCAGATAAAACTTGTTCCTTTTCCTTATTTTCTTTATCTTTTTGTTCAACTTCCTTTATTTTCTCATTAAGAAATAATGATAAATCTTCAAGGACCTTTTCTCTCTGTATCTCTTTTACTTTTGCTAAATCATCAACAAAGTTTAATTTTTCAAGATCTTCCTTCGTAACAGGATTAAAATCTTTTAATTGATTTCCCTTTCGTTCAATATCATCTTTAGTTTTTACTAGATTTTTGATTCTTTCATCTAGGGAATTAATAACTTTGATTGAAGAACCCTTTTCCAATTTAATTGAAGCCAACCTAAGTCGAATTAACTACCTGTTTTCTTGCTATTAGGATGTGTTTGTTTGAAAAATACAGACTTGAAACAATTGAGAATTATTTTAAATGTCTAATCCAAATTTAAAATTAGAAATTTTAAACAATGAGATATCATTTTCAATTCACTTTACGTGTCAGTATTTTTTCTAGTTTTTTTTAATTTTTCTCTACCAAAAAAGGCTTTTCTAGAAAAAGCGATGTAGGTAGTATGACCTATTCCTTGAAAAGAGTGTCTAGTTTTTCCTTCTCTTGCTTCAATTGTTCGTAAAATATGTTCTGAACATTCAATATCTGTAAATTCATTTTGGACAAATGAGGACACTAACTTTTCAAGTTGATTCATAGTTGGACAAATTGCAACTACTGCTCCACTACCCTTTAGCATTTTTCTAGCTTGAGGAATTACAGACCAAGGATCACCTATATCGATTACAACAAGGTCTACATTTGAAATTGGCATTTTCTTTGCCAATTTAAGATCAAGATTCTTCATTGTGATGTACTTTGTCATCTTGGCTTTTTCGATGTTTTTTTCAGCAATTTTCATGAATTCGTTTGATACATCAAATGTGTAAACATGGCCTCGAGGTTTTAAGATACTAGCTAGAAAGATGGTCATAGATCCGCTCCCTGTTCCTATTTCAACTACTTTTTGACCACTTTCAACTCCTGCTCTGGCAGCGATATAACCAAGGTCTTTCGGATAAACAATTTGTGTCCCATGCTGAAGTTTCATAATAAAATCGTGTATAGTAGGTTCTAGAACATACACATATTTCGATTTATTAGTGATAATTCTAGATCCATATTCTTTTCCTATAGCATCCGAATGGGAAATTATCCCAATGTGGGTATGAAGTTGTTTATCCTTTGAAATTTTGGCAAGCCACTTTTTTGAGCTATTGTAAAAAAACAAAACGTATGAGTTATTCTTAATTTTATTCATAAAACTAGACGATATTTTTTAGATAAGAACTTACTGTTTTTGAAAATTTATTATATTAAATATACTCATATTTCAATACTAAAATTCTTAAAGAATAACAGTTCTTTATTTTAGAACGTTCTTCCTTTTTGAATTTTAGTTAATGCTTCTAAATAGTCTCTAACTTGAGCATGTGTAGGTTCTAATTCTTTAAGATTTTTTATATCTACATTTAGTTTTTCTAATTCTTGGTAAATTTCTTTATCTTCCAATGTATCTAATAATGCTTGCAAAGCAAAAGGTTTTTGCATCGTTTCAACAATTTGTTTTAAATTCTTAATAGAATCTTTTAGGGTATTTTCTACATAAGCTGATGCAAATATGATTCGCTGTTTAGGAACCAGAACAAGAATTTCTTTAGCTACTTCAAGCCCATTTTTTTTGGGCATTTGATAATCAAGTACTACAACTTCAAAGGGAGAAATTTTTTCCAGTTCAGTATTTTTATTAGACGACCATTTTTTATATTCAGTTTTGTAAACTGTAAGACATTCTTCACCGTCTTTAGTTGTTGTTGGTTCATGGGAATTCTGTTCAAGAAACTCTTTATACTGCGATCTTAAATCAGGTTCATCTTCAGCCATTAAAATTTTCATTTCAGATGTTATCTAACTAAACTGATCTAGTATTTAGAAATTTTTTTATAATTAATTAGAAGATGGTGTAGAAAGAACAACGTTTTCTTTACTAACCTTCTCAATTGTTTCAATTACGCTATCAATTTCATAAGGTTTGTAAATCATTGCTGATGCTTTTAATTCTACTAATTTCTTTTCTGTGTCGGATGTCAAGTCAGCAGTAACCATAATTATTTTTGCGTTTGGATCATGTTTTCGAATTTGTTCTAAACCATAAAATCCATCATAATCAGGCATCATTACATCCAAAAGTACAAGATCCGGCTTGTGTTCTTTATACAAATCAACTGCAGCTTTTCCATCATATCCTCTACCCAAAACTTCAATATTTTTAATGCTCAGATATTCACAGAAAACTTCGACTGTGTCTCTGTCATCATCAACTACGATTACACTAGTCATACGGCAAATATACCGAAATTCTGATATTATCTACTTGTATGTCTGATTTGGACAGAATATGCCCATTTTAAAATAAAATTTCCATTAGTTTATGAAAACTACATTCTTGACGGAGCTTCAATTCCTAGAAGGTTTAATGCTTTTGTCAAGGTTGATTTGAAAGATAGAACCAAACAAAGCCTTACATTGGTCAAAGAGTCATTATTGATATCAAGAACTTTTGCATGTTCATAAAATGCATTGAATGCAACAGCTAACCTATAACAATACCTTGCGATTACTTTGGGAGAAAAATTGTTTGCTGCATCATTAACTTGCAAATCAAATGTTCCAATCTGTTTGAGAAGTTGGATTTCAAATTCATTAGTTAATAATTCAAATGAACCAGCAAAGTTTGGAGAAAATCCTGCTTTTTCTAAAATTCTAGAAGCTCTTGCATGAGTATATTGGAGATAAGGTGCAGTATCACCTTCTAGACTCATGGATTTTGCAAGATCAAAGGTAATTATCTTGTCTAAATCTTGTTTGAGCATCTCATAACGCATAGTCCCAACAGCCACTTGATGTGCTATATGTATGACATCATCCTCACTCATTTCCAAATTTCTTTTCCTTGTTTCTTGAATGATTTTTGTTTTTAACATTTCATAAACTAAATTAGCATTTACATACAGCCCTTTTCTTCCAGACATTTGAGTTTGTTTTCCTCCAGTATCAATTCCCAATTGTTTTGCAGTATCTGAGCTTAGTGTAACTGATTCGTACGCTAGATGAAGATAAGCTTGCTCATTTGACTTGAATTTTGCCATTAAATTTGTAATAATTTTTTGTAATCTCGTTTGCCTGGAATCAATTACGGTAATTACTTTATCACCAGAAAAATCTTGTTTTGGAAAAGAGCTTTTTTCTAGAGTTGTTTGCCAGAGGATTTTCCCATTTTCTTGTTTTGTATAATGATTGTAATTGAAAGGATCCTGAAGAATCCCTAATTTCCAAGCTGCATAAGGAATATCTTTAGCTATGTAGGTTGCAGTTCCGTTACTTCTGACTAGAACCTTATCTTCTTCGTTGTTTTCTCCTTTAATTATCCAACAATTAACATTTTTTCCTCCTTTTTCGAGCTCAATTAATTTCATATCTTTCATTTTTTCAAAAATTTGTGACCATAATCCTGAACGAATAATTTGTGATTCAAAATTTAGACAGTCGTATGTAACTGAAAAATTCCAGCATGTTTTTAGCTGTTCAGCGAGGACTTTCTTAGTGATCTTATCAGCAAATTGAGCAATTTCTGATTTTTCTTTTTCTAATTCTTGCAGAATCTTTTTTCTAGTTTCTTCTAGGTCTGGATTTGAAGAATACTTTTCTGTGGTCTTAACGTAAACTACATCACCACAATACTGGTCAAATTTTTGATCAGGAGGGGGATCTTCAGAAAAACCACCATATTTGAAACCAACAATAATGTCAGCTACCTGAAGGCCCGAATCATCAACATAATTTAAAACTCTAACATCATAATTTGCCTTACGAAGGATTCTAGCTAGCGAGTCACCAATGATAATGTTTCTTACATGTCCAATATGTAGGGCCTTGTTAGGATTAACGCTGGTATGTTCAACAACAATCTTTGTATTTTTTCCAATATCTACAAATCCATAATCTTCAGTTGAAGTTGTTTTTAAAATAATTTCGTTAAGGCGTGAATAATCAGCAAAAAAATTCAGATATCCTGACTGATGAGCATCTACTTTTTTCACGTAAGTTCCAAGAAATGGTTGATATTTTTCTGAAATGATTTTTGCTATATCATAAGGTTTTTTCTTCAAATGCTTTGCAATTAAGAAAGATACATTACAAGTTACATCTCCAAAATTTGATTTTGCAATTTCTACAACAAAAGATAATCTAGGCCAATCCTGCTTTTCGATTATTTTTTCAATATTGGATTTAATTTCTTCAAGTAATATTTTGAATGTCAATGATTATACCTCTGAAAGTTTTGGTGCTAATTTATCCAGTGCTTCAATCAATCCATCTCCAGATTTGGCTGAAACACTCATGCTAGCTTGAGACTTTACAAATTCAGATGAATTGCCAAGTGCAACACTAGTGTTTGCAATTTTAAATAATGGAATATCGGTATCACTATCACCTATAGCTATAACATCATCTTGATGAATAGACATTGTTTTCATTACCTCTTCAAATCCACGTGCTTTGTTAATTCCTTTAGAATTAATATGAAAAGCATACTGACTATCAGAAAGAGTTACTGGCAAATTATTTTCAACAACAAAATTATTGGCAGATTGGATATCAAATGACCTTTCAAGTACTACCTCTGTCATTCGAGGAAAAACAGGTTTTTCAATTACATTTTCAATCTTGGATTTTAATAACTCAAATGCCTCAAAACATTCTTTTTTATTTCCTAATAATGTATGGTTATTTGGTCCATCAGTTATACAGCCCCCATTTTCACCTACGGCGACATGGGTGGTTCCGCCAAAAACTGATAGTAAATATCCTTCAACAGAGGATCTTCCTGAAACAAATATTACATTATGGCCAATCTTTGTCATATGGCGTAAAGCACTTAATGCATCAAGATTGATTCTACCCACGCCATTTTCGGTAATTGTACCATCTATGTCTACTGCAAATGTTTTTTGTTTCATTAAATCTCATATTATCAGCTGGATAATAATTGCTACGTAATCAAAAATCAGCTACAGCCCTATGCTTTTATTTAGAAAATTAAAAAGATAAGCTGATTTAGTTGGGAATTCCAGAAAAAATTAAAGCGATCCAAGATGAAATGGCAAGGACTAAAGTCAACAAAGCTACTGAGCACCATCTTGGTTTACTAAAAGCAAAAATTGCAAAGCTAAAACGAGAACAAGAAACAAAATCAAAAAAATCAGGCACTACTGATGGTTTTGATGTTCGAAGAGCAGGAGATGCAACAGTTGTGTTTATTGGATTTCCAAGTGTCGGCAAGTCTACGCTGCTAAACAAATTAACTTCAGCAAAATCTTCAGTTGGGGCTTTTCGATTTACAACCTTAACTGTAGTTCCTGGCATGATGGTATACAGAGGGGCAAGAATTCAGATTTTAGACTTGCCAGGAATCATAAAGGGGGCTTCTTCTGGAAAAGGGCTTGGCAAAAGAATCCTTTCTGTAGCAAGAAATGCGGATTTGGTTTTGTTAATGTTAGATGTTTTTCAGCCATTCCACGAAAGTATACTAGTTAATGAATTGGCAAACATTGGAATTAGAATAAACCAAAAACCACCAAATATCGTAATAGAAAAGACTGGCAAAGGCGGAATTGCCATTGCACAGCAAGTAAAACTAACAAAAATGTCTGAAAAATTACTAATAGATATTCTAAATGTATATGGACTCCGAAGTGCCCGAGTTTTAATTCGAGAGGATATTGATTCAGAACAACTAATTGATTTTATTTCAGAAAACAAAACTTATGCCCAATCATTGACTATAATAAATAAGATTGATTTAGTTGATGAAAAGTTTCTAAAAAAACTAAAAACTAAAATTAATTCTGATTTTATTGCAGTATCTGCTGATTCAGAAATTAACATAGAGGAATTAAAAGAAAAAATCTATGACAAACTAAAATTCATTCGAATCTACATGAGACCAAAAGGTGGGGAAACTGATTTCAAAGAACCATTGATAGCCATAGAAGGTTCAACTGTGTTAGATGTTTGTAATAAACTTCATAGAACCATGAAAAAACACTTTCGCTATGGCATGGTTTGGGGGAAAAGCGTAAAATTTGGTGGCCAAAGAGTTGGATTAAATCATGTTTTGCTAGACGAAGATGTACTTACTATCATTAAAACCAGAGGTACCTAGTGCAACATTATGGAAAAAGATTATGAAAACAGATGGTGTAAATTTTGCATGAATAAAACAAAACAAGAGATAATTTTTCTCCCAAAAATTCCTACTTACAAACGTAGAAGACAATACAAATGCACTATTTGTGGTCATAAAACATGGTTACAAGGTAGAAGACCTTCAGCCGAAAGCGTCTACTAATTATTTTCTAACTAAACATTTGCCCTGGTGGGGAAGATTGTTTTCCTTTTATTGATGTTTTTTCCACAGAAAATTTTCGTTCATTTGGGATCACTGATAATTTTACTGATGTGTTAATTGCATAATGAGGTGTACCATCAGGATTTGTAAAATTAGTAGCAATTCCAACTCTGTCTAAATCTACTTTAACTTTAACAACTGTTCCGTCTTCAAGCTTAAAGGAAACAAATTCATTTTCTAGTCTTTCGTAATCTAACATTTTAAATTCGATTTTGTCGGGTTTGTGGCTCATGTTCATTTACACTAGTGACCTTATTTGAATATAATCACTAGTATAGGTAGCTCATTAGTTTGATTTGTTCTTCAGTAGTGATGATATTTTTTGCAGTTAGTATATCTAAAAATTCCTTTAACATTACTTTATTTTCTTCAGACATTCCAGCACCGCCTTTTTCTCCTGGAGGACCTGGCGGACCTCTTGGACCAATAGCTCCTGGGGGACCTTGAGCTCCTCTTTGACCTTGTTCGCCTGGTGGACCCTGATGTCCGGATGGACCTCGTTCACCTTGAGGACCCTGAATTCCTTGTGGACCAATTGGACCTTTTTCTCCTGGTGGTCCTGCATTTCCTCTTGGTCCTTGAGGACCTTGGGGACCTGCTGGTCCCTTATCACCTGGAGGGCCTGATGGTCCGCGTTCTCCTTTATCACCTTGTGAACCAGGAGCTCCTTTTTCACCTTTATCTCCGGGACCGCCTGGAACTCCTGTTAATCCCTTGTCTCCAGGTTTTCCTTGTGGTCCTTGTGGACCTTTTTCTCCTTCTCCTCCTGGATCACCAGCTCTACCTTTTTCTCCTTTTGCTCCATGCTCACCTGCAGGTCCTTTGTCACCTGCTGTACCTCGCGGTCCGCGTTCACCTCCTAGCCCTTTGTCACCTTTGTCACCGAAAGGACCTTTTTGACCTTTATCTCCTTTCTCGCCAGCTAGACCGGGGGAACCCTTGTCACCTTTGTCTCCTTTGTCACCAGTAAGACCCTTTTCACCTTTCTCACCACGAACACCCGGAGAACCTTTGTCACCTTTGTCACCGGGAGATCCTTTGTCACCTTTGTCACCTGGAGGTCCTTCATGCCCTGGTGGACCTTGATCACCTAGTGGACCAGGAGATCCTGTGGGTCCCTGCATTCCCCTTTCACCCTCATTACCACGTTCACCGCGTTCTCCATGAATTCCCATCTGTCCTCTAAGACTTGATGGTTCAGGTGACGGGGGCTCAGGGGTTTCTAGAAATTCTTTTGGTTTTGGTTTTAAGCTGGGCTTTTCAGGTTTAGATGGTTTTGCTGTAACTTGTTTTTTTAATTTAATATCAAAAACAGAATGAATGGTAGAAAATTGATCAGAAACAACAATCCAAACTGATTCCAAATCAAATATAGATTTAGGAATTGGGTTTTTTTCACTCCCTATGATTTCAGTAAATTTGCCCTCAGAAACTCTTAAAGAAAAATCATCTGCCCAAAGTGTGGGAAAGTTTTTCTTATTGATGGATTCTTCTGATGGTTTTTTATCTGAAATAGCTATTTGGACCTCAAAAACCCCAGAGGTTTGTGTGAACGGAGAGTCGCCTGAAATTTCAATTTTGGGATTACTGGACACTACCGAATGTGGAATTATGAAGTATTTTTGTATTTTCAAAGTGAATGGTTAGGCATAAAATTTCACCAATTTGGGAAGAGTATTTATCTTCATTAAAAACCCTAATTAGATGAATGAAGAAGCCATTTCAAAAGAAACCAGAAAAGAAAGAAGAAGCTACCAGTCTTGTAGATGCAGATTATAACAAGAAAAAACTTTTCAAAAAAGGCATCAATTTAATGGCAGACGAGAAACTTGAAGATGCTTCAATGGTTTTTGAACAATTATTGAGAATAGAGCCTGATAATGTTGAAGCGCTCTTGAAGTTAGGATATACACGATTTCATCTTGAGGATTATGGTGAATCTTTAAAAGTTTATGATAAAATATTAGATATTGATGTTACAAATGCTGAGACTTGGAATTTAAAAGCTCTTGTACATTATGAACAAAAAAAATATTCAAAAGCACTTGATTCTATAGAAAAAGCTATAGAGTCAGAACCTACATTTGGGATGGCATGGTATAACAAAGCATGTTTTCTTTCTATCTTAAATCAAGTACCAGAAGCAATTGATGCTCTTAAACGAGCCATCGAAATTGATGTAAAAAATGCAAGGAAGGCAGTAAAAGACACAGATTTTGTTAATGTAAGAATTGAAGAAGGGTTTAAGCATATTGTTGAAGTTGTAGTCTTAGAGTCAATTAGGCAGGGGTACCATACTATTGGTTCAATAGTTTGGACCACATTTTTGGACAAAAGTGATGCACAAGAAGCACTTATCAAACTAACTGAAAAAGGGCTAATTGTAAAAAATGAGAAGAGAGAAATATTTCACAAAATTCCAACTTATGACCTTACACCAGAAATGGTTGACAAAGTTGGTTCTGAAAAGAAATCACTCTTTGTAATGAAAAAGAAAAGACTTCCAAGTTCAGTTAAGAATCTAAAAGAATTAAGTTATGCAATACAAGCTGTGAAATCTTCAATAGAAGAAGAAGTAGTAGAAAAAACAATTGAAAACTTTGAACCTTTTATAGATCCCGCAAAGTATGGGGAACAAATGATAGAACAATTTTTTGAAGAACATAGAGAAATTAGATTATGGAAAATTAGATTAAAGGATAGAGGCGAAGGTTACCTTCTAGACAATAAACAAAAAATGTTAGATCTTTTTGATAATATTGAAGTAATAGTTACCAAAAAATTAAGAACTCAAATAGCAAAAAATTAGTTTTTTATTCAGCTGACAAGTCCCAATAGTTTGCATGTTCTTGTTTGTCAATGGGTTTGTTTAGAGACTTCCATTCTTTGAAGGACTGAACATACAGCTTTACGTTTGGTAAATTTACTGATTTTAATGCATAATACGCTAATCCCGACAACGTACCTACGCTACCACAATAAGTAATAATTTCTGCATTAGATGATATACCTCTATTTTCCAAGATTCTTTTCATTTCAGTTTTAGGTTTGAGAATTTTTTCTTGGGTTCCTAGCGTTCTATAAGGAATGTTAATTGCGCCTGGAATATGTTGTTCTAAAAAATTTAATCGCTCTCTATTATCTAAAAGAATCACGTTTTCCTTTTCTTTTGCTTTCTCAAGATAATCTGCAGTTGCCATTATTTCTGGATGTAAATTTACAGAAAGAGTTTTTGTTTCAAAAGAAGGTACTTTTGTGTCGGTTTCAAGGCCTAATGAGTTCCATTTTCCATATGTAACATCTAGTAGAGATACTTTACTATGCCCCAAGTATTGTAAAGTCCATGCAACTCTCGATGCCAAGGCTCCAAAAGTATCATCATATACTACAACCTCGGTTTCATCATCAACCCCTAAGGATTGAACAAGTTTTTTCACTCTTTCTGGAGAATCATCAGATAATAGTGCTGCAAGAGGAAGATTTGCCGAAGTTGGAATATGGTTTTTTTTATATTCTTCTTCTTTTCTAACGTCAATTACTCGAACACTTTTGTCTCTTATCTCAGATCGAAGTGAATCGGCATCTATTGTTGGACGCATTGGTTTTTCTTGACTCAAGCAGCGCACTCACCCTTACCAGTCATTGTATGGTAGCTGGTATCATCACCATAATCGGTAAAGAAATCCTTGTCTTCTTCCTTTGTTGGTGGCATCACTAGGGGTGACAGTATTTTTTTGAAATCATTAACTGTTTTTATTTCAGAATTTTCTTTTCCATTGACAATTCTATTAATCCACGATGCAAAGGTATCATCTGATTTTTTATTTTTCTTGAATATCTCTATTATTTTTAAAATAACAGGAATTACTCTTTTTACTGGGACTCTCATACAATTTACTCCTAGCATGGAATCACCATCTGCTCTTCCTCCAAATGACATTTGATAATTTGGATACATGTCCTTTCCTACCCTTGCGCCACCACCATAAAATCCAATTGTTGAAATTTCATGTTGACCACAAGAGTTAGGACATCCACTAATTTTGATTGTGGAATCATGCAAATCATCATCTTCGTCAAGTTTTAGTTCTAGAAACTTTCTTTGAATTTCTTTAGCAAGCCGATGAGAGTTTGTTAATGCCAAGTTACATGAGGTAGTTCCAGAACAACCAACGGGAGAGGCCATAGTAAGTGACCCAGGATTTGCTAATCCTACCTCCAATAATTTAGCGTACATCCTAGGTAAATCATCTTCACTAACCCATCTGAAAACTATTTCTTGAGAAAAACCATTTCTTGCAAATCCTTCTGCAGAAAATTGCCTAGCGATATTAGCCAAGGCATAAAGTTGATTTGCGGTAGCATCACCTGCTTCTAATGTTATAAAGACTGAACGATAACCATCTTGTTTTTGTTTATACGTAGTGGTTTTGTACCAACGAGAGTAACCATCTGGAATTGATTTTCCATCAGAATCAGAAATTGCGATAGGTCGTTTAATTTCATTAGGGGCAGAGTCAACGTCTAGTTTTACTATGACAGATTGTGTAGCTCTAACAATCGATCTTTCCTTAAGAATTAAATTCTGAAATTTATCCCAACCCATTTCATCTACAAGGTATCGCATTCGATTTCGTGCCATGTTTTTTCTGTTACCCATTCTATCAAAAATTCGTAGAACAGCTATAGAGGTGTATAGCAAATCTTCTTCTGGAGTAAATTCTTCAAGCTGATGACCAACAAAAGATTTGTTTCCTAAACCACCTCCTAGAAATATTTTAAAACCACGTTGAGTTTTTCCTTCCAAGTTTCTTGATTGTGGAATTAAACCTACATCTACAATTCTCGCCATTCCATGTTTTTCACAGCATGTAAAGTTGAACTTAAATTTCCTAGGAAGATTTTGATTTAATGGATTTCTTAAAAGGAATTTTGCAGTAGCGAATGCATAGGGAGTTGGATCAAACACTTCATCATTGCATACTCCTGCAAGAGGACTACACATTACATTTCTAACAGTATTACCACAAGCCTCTCTTGTTGTCAATCCAACTTCAGCTAAGCTTCTCATTATTTCAGATACATCTTCTAACACAATCCAGTGCAGCTGAATGTTTTGTCTTGTTGAAATATGTGCGCTACCAATTGAAAATGTTTCGCTAAGTTGGGCAATTTTTTCAAGTTGATTTGGATAGATTTCTCCTGCAGGAACTTTTATTCTTACCATTGCATAATCATCAGTCATTCTTGTTCCATAGGCTCCATGTTGAAGTCTAAATCGTCTGAAGGTATCTTTGTCAATTTTGCCCTGTCGGTAAAGTTTTACATTTTTTGCAAAATTCTCGGCTTCTTCTACTTTAGCCCAATTGATTTTTGGCAATTTTGAATCAGGCATAGATTGTTTAAGATCTGCAGTCAAATCGATTCAGCTTCCTCGAATTTAGATATAAATTTTTGAGAGTGGGAATTTTAGTCATGGTCTCTAAATTTGTAGACATTATTTGCCTACTGACACTAAAGTTTAGTTTTTTCTAAATTTTGTTAGTGAGTTAAATCATGAATATAATTAGTATGACCTAACTTTTAGGATCCGCCTGGTTACATGTTGTTATTCAATTTTTTTATTTACTAATTATTTTTAATTCAAGATATGACAAATGCATGTTTTTGTTGTAATGAAGAATTTGGAGAGGCAAGTATGAAAACATCTAGATCAAGGTTTAAGATAATGGGACTTCGACCTCCAGAAGGAATGGGCGGAGACGACAGGATTTGTTTAAAATGTCTTAACAAAATTCATAATGATGAAATTAAACGGATTAAAATTTCTCAAATAAGAAATGATATTCAAAACACTTAATCAGTAAATCTGCAATTTGATACATTTGTGATTATATTGTATTAAATTTCCTAATTTTGAAGTTTTAGTTTAAGGAAAGTATTAATGTGTTTTAAAATGCTTCTGGATATGCAAGAATCAGTAAATCAAGATAGGCCTGAAAAAATATTTGCTGATGTGAGAGAAGTT
>Ga0209976_10001679_pt1 | contig 12955 bp, 10 predicted proteins | sample SumtaG_FD_182806 | JGI IMG/M metagenome (GOLD analysis project Ga0209976, IMG submission 182806) | Deep subsurface microbial communities from Indian Ocean to uncover new lineages of life (NeLLi) - Sumatra_00157 metaG (SPAdes) (version 2) | ecosystem: Environmental > Aquatic > Marine > Oceanic >...
TAGTATTTTATAGCATGCTCACTTCAAGTGCACTTATATTAGCTGGTAGCGTAATAGTAATGATTTTAACATCAATAGCTATAATTATTGGCACAGGCATAACGATTCAAGGATTAAAAAAAAATAAGATTTTGCCAGGACTCCCCATATCAATTTTCTTAGGAATCGGGACAATGCTACTTTCATGGTATATATTAAGCCTGATTTAGTATTCTCACTTTGAGGATTTAAGTTTAATTTTATGTTAATAGATGGTAAAATATTGAATTTCTTCTTATGGAAAACGAAAAATCTTTCCACAAATGAATTTTTACAAATTAAATTTTTAATGTTTGAAATTTAATAAATAATTATGGTGGATATCAGTAATATTAATACATTTACAGTCATTGGAGCTGGAACTATGGGGCATGAGATCGCCCAGGTTGCTTTAATGGCCGGCTTTGAGAACGTTATATTAAATGACCTTTCAACAGAAGTCATTGATAACGCAACCAATAAAATTGAGAATAATCTCAAAAAACTTGAAAATAAAGGCTTATTAAGAGGCGGGTACACTCCAGAAGCTCTAATGAAAAATTTATTTAAGGAGCCAAATCTAAAAAAGGCCGTTGCTGATGCAGATTTTATAGTAGAAGCCATACCTGAGAAAATGGCTCTGAAACAAGAGCTTTTTAAACAATTGGGTCAGCATTCTCCAAAGCACGCGATTTTGGCTACAAATACATCAACAATGAGTATTACGAAAATAGCGGCTAACTCGGGACGCCCCGAAAAAGTTGTTGGAATGCACTTCTTTACTCCAATTGTCGTTCTTAGATTAATTGAGGTAATAAAAGGAGAAAAAACATCAGAGGAGACAATGAATATTGCCATTGCGGTGGGTAAAAAACTTCCAGCACTTAAAGGAGAGAAATATATTGCCCGAATTGAAAAAGAAAGCCCTGGTTTTATAGTGAATAGATTGATTATTTCTGGGGGGATGTATTTTAATTGGCTTCTTGATTATGCCATGGATAAAGGAATCCCTATAGAAAATATCGATGCTGACTTAGGGTCTTTACAAGACTTAGGACCATTCGCAAAATGGGATTATTTAGGCCTAGATATAATATACAATGTTCTAAAATATTTTGAAGAGGTTCTCTCTCCTGATTTTGCCCCTGGAGAGGTCCTTACGAACCTTTTTAATGAAGGAAACCTAGGAAGGAAAACTGGAAAGGGAATATTTGAATGGACAGATGATGGAAAACTTAAAGCAATTGCAACAGAAAAAGCAAATCTTCTTAATATGGACCTTTTTTTTGCCCTTCAATTAAATGAGGGGTGTAAATTATTAGAAGAAGATATCGTATCAGGTTATAAAGTAATTGATGATACGATGTTTGCAGGAATGGACATGCCTGGTCCTTTCGGGCCTGGGAAAAGAAATTATGAAAAATGGGCTAAACTTTTAGAAGAATTCGTTCAAAAAACTGGAAAACAATATTTTAAACCATGTGAATTAATGAAATCAGGTGGTTTTCTCAAAATGAGAAAATAAAGATAATTAATTTAAAAATTAAAAAATCGATAAATATATCAAGAAGGGCTATTAAGATGGTTGATATGAGTAATATTAATAATGTCATCGTAGTTGGAGCGGGGATGATGGGCCATGGAATTTCCCAAGTAGCATTAATGGCAGGTTATAATGTCACCTTAGTCGATATTAAAGAAACCTCCCTCGATAATGGAATCGCTGAAATAGAAAAAGGCTTAAAAAAAGTGGAATCTAAAGGAAAATTAGAAGAAGGCATTTCTACTATGGAACTTATGGGAAAATGTAAAAAATCTATTGATCTAGTATCTGCTGTTAAAGATGCGGATTTTGTATTTGAAGCGGTTGTTGAAGATTTGGATATTAAAAAAAATGTTTGTAATGTTGTTATGAATAATGCTCCTTCTCACTGTGTATTTGCCTCAAATACTTCAACATATTATATAACAGAAATAGCAAAAGACTCAAAGAAACCCGAGCAAGTAATAGGAATGCATTTCTTCTTACCAGTCGTCCTTCAGTGTTGTGTCGAAGTAATGAAGGGTGAGAAAACATCTGAGGAAGCTTTAGATATTGGAGTATCCATTGGAAAAAAATTACCCTGTCTAAAAGGAAAAAGGCTTTCAGTTAGAATTGAAAAAGAAAGTCCAGGGTTTATTGCCAATAGATTACTAATTCCTCCTCTTATATACATAGGTTGGGTTCTTGATCAAGCCTATGAAAAGGGTATTCCATGGGAACAGATTGATGCTGATGCGGGAGCAGGACAGTTAGTTCCAATGGGACCATGTCAGCTAATGGATTATCTTGGAATAGACGCTTCTTACAATTCTATGAAAAGCTATGAAAACTATTTTTCTCACGATTTTGCTCCAGGTAAAGTCTATACAAAATTAATGGAAGAAGGTAATTTGGGAAGAAAAACAGGTAAGGGTTTTTATAATTGGACAAAAGGGACCCCTAAAATAAATTTAAGTAAAAAAGCTGGTTTATTTGATCCCGAAATTCTTATGGCCATCCAATTAAATGAGGGTTGCAAGCTATTGAAAGAAGGAGTTGTATCTGGTTATAAAATTATTGACGATGTTATGTTAAAAGGAACAAGTATGCCTGGTCCCTTTAGTGCCGGTAAAAATAATTTTGAAAAATGGTCTAAAATTTTAGGAGCCATTGTAGAAAAAACGGGAAAGAATTATCTTAAACCTTGCGAATTAATGAAATCCGGGGAATTTCGTAAAATGCGAAAATAAAACAATTAAAATATCAAAATATTTATTTTATTATTAAAAGAATTCTATTTTAATCAGAATAGGTGGAAAGGAATATTCCTTCTGAAACTCAAGACACTTCACCAAAAACTGGATTTGAGAAAATTATAAATTTCTTCAATAATGATCTTGAAACTAATCATCCAATCGCTATTGCAGAGGTTGTAGATAAAACGGGATTTTCTTGGAGTTTTGTTAAAAAGACCTTAAAAAAATTAAAGGAAGTTGAATATTGTGGCTTTCATTTTGAAAAATCGGGTAACACATGGATCGTTTGGAAAGATAGGGATAAAATCTTACCAAAAATGGATGATACTTGTTCTCGTTTTTTAGAATAATATAGTTTATATATTACTTTTTACAGTTTAATTAATTGTATAATTCACTTAGGTGATAAAATGCACTAAAAGTTTATCAATAAAAAACTCCTTTTTTATTTTATTTTATCTAATTCTCTCTAAATTTAAGACTTTAAATGTTCTTCTTGAAGAGTACGAATCTTCACACCATCTTTAAATGAAATGAATAATTTTGCTAATCAAACATAATCAAAAAAAGTGATCTTTTAGATTTTTGATTATACCATAATTTTGGAGCATGAAAAAAGTTGAAAATTGAAAAATGTTCACAAGATTTAGAAAATGAAGTAATTTATGCGGGGCTTTGTATTCATTGTGGATCGTGCAACGCATTCTGCCCACACATGGATTTCAACCAAGAAACTGGAGAAGCTTATGTAGTAGATGAATGTACCGAAACGGTAGGACTTTGCTATAATGCTTGTCCAAGAAGCTTTCTTCCTGTTAGTGAGATTGAACAAGCCTTATTTGGTCAAACTCGTGTCGATTTAGCGGTTGGTGTTTATAAGGACATTATACAGGTTAAATCAAGTAATAACGATGAAATCTTATACAACCTTGTATTGGCAGCATTTGAGAAAGGTATTATTAAACATTTAGTTGTGGGAAAACCTAAAAGCAAGAAACCTCCTGTGGCATTCCCAGAAGTTGTAGATAGTGCAAAGGACGCAAAGACATTGATCCCAAAAAATACTATGGACAATGCTGGACCATTAATAACTGGAATTGGTAAAGCATATCTAGATAAGAAGCGTGACATTGGAGTAATTGCAAACCCCTGTCATTTACAAGGATTAGCAAAGATTCTTGTGAGTGATTTTAATACTGGTGCTGAAAGAACTTCATTAAAAATTGGATTTGCTTGTTCTTCTGGAGGAATGGCCGGATGTAAATTCTGTACAGATTATTCTGGTGAATTTTCTGATGTATCTTATTCTCCATGGGGCGCTCCTAAAGGAGAGGCTATGTTAATTATAAGAACAGATATTGGCCAACAAGTAGTAGATGCGGCAAAAGATATGAAACTTATTGAAATTACAAATGCTAGTCCAGATCTTAGTGAAATGAAGAAATTTATTAATAAAAAGCGTAAAAAAAACTTCAAGAATCTCATGGGTAAAGATTTAGTCACCGCTAAATATCTAAACCTTAACATTGAAGAAATCAGAGAACATCTTGAGGAATAGCCAAAACAAACCATATAATTTTTTTCTTTTTTTATAACTATCTTAATTTCGTATAAGAACGATAGTAATCCTATTTTTTACTTAATTTATTAATTTCTTAAAACAATGATTTTTAGTAAATTAGTTTACTTCAAATCATTTAGAAAATAAATTGATAATTAGAATTAGTTAAGTAATCTTTTTTTCAAGTATACCTTCTGTTAATGTCTGAAAAATGAGTTGATTATTTTCACCTGATTTAGAAGAACTTTCAAAGAAGTAATCAATTTTATACTTTTCTTGAAATTCTTTTCCGTTGTTAAAATCAATAACTCTTTTTTCAGCTAAATCTAATTTACCTCCCACTAAGACAAATACAGGATTGGCAGCATTATCCTTAACAATATTGTACCATTCAATTAATCTTTCAATACTCTGATATCTTGTAATATCGTAGCAAAGTATACAGCCTAATGCTCCTCGAGCATAATTTGGTAAGAAAAATCGAAAACGCTTCTCTCCAGCAAAATCCCATATTTGTAGTTTTGCAGAACCTTTCTCCCCCATATCGATTTTGATGGAAGCTAAATCTGTTCCTATTGTAATCTTTTGAGGTATAAATAGCCCTGTTGTTAATCTTTTAATCATTGTCGATTTTCCAACACCACCATCACCGACAATAATTACCTTAAAGAGCAATTGTCGAGACATTGTACTCATCTATTTTTTAAGAGGTAGTTATTTTTATTTTTAATTTTAAGAAATTCTTATTCCAATCTTAGTTTATTTTTAAAATTTTCATTTAACAGTATAAGGTTTTCTATAATTTTGTTTTGAGTTCCTTTAGGTAATGAACTGAGAATTTTATTTAATTTTTCGCTGCTAAAATTATTGATATCCTTGTAATTTATAGATAAAAAGGCAATACTAATCAAGGGTGGTGTAGTAATAATAGCATAGATAATAAATGATAATGTAATTGGCTCTGAATTTTCAAAACCTGTCCCTGGTAAGGTATATTCAAATCCCGGCATGATTTTATCGAAGGTTAAAAAAGCAAATAAGATATTCATTGCATTTAAAAATATAAAGACTAACAAATTAATAATAGAAATTACTTTAAAACTTTTCATTTTGAGGAAAGAAATTACATTATCTAAATTGTCATGATCTTCTCGAGAATTCTTAGTATCAAAATTTTCTATTTTTATCTCTATTTTACTATATTTCCATAAATCAATAAATACTGAATAAAAACCAAATGTATAAAAAAATATGAAAATGGAAATGAAATAGATGTAATAATTATCAATTAATTGAGGATGGTAAAGCGACTCTGCTCCAAACCAGAATAACAAAATTAACTGAATAAACGCACTAAAATTCAGTCTATGAGAGGAAACTTTTTCTGATCCTAATGGATTGTATATAATGAGGGTATCGTCAGTTTGACTTTCTTGTCTTATAGTATCGATCATTTTAAAAAATAGGGCAAAAACGAAAGTTATAAGAGGAAATAGAAGTAAAAGTATATTATCCCAGTCTTGGGCAATGACAAGAATGAATAAAAATGAAAATAGAATTAAATCTCTTAATAAACTCTCAGAGATCAATTCTTTAAACTGTAGCTTATTTTTAATACTCATTTTTTTAATAAAATTATCCTAACAAATTAAGTTTTATATTTATAGTTTTTATCCATCAGAATAATTAAATCGCCTTTTTTTTATTTAAAAATAATCTTAATAATTAAACTTTTATAGTCCTTACTAATATAAATGTTCAATCAGTTTAAGTATTGTAACTAAATTTAATAGAGATATATTATGAAGTTTTGTCCCGATTGTGGAAATCTCTTATATCCCAAGAAAGATGGGCTTTATTGTAAACTTTGTGGTAATTATTTTAGCAAGAAAGGTGGCAAATTAAAAATTGAATCTAATCGTATAAATATTGAAAAGGATAAAAACGCCTCGAATGCTCCGATTAATAAAAAAAAAATCAAAACACTGAATAAGTCACAGTTATCTAAAAAAATAAATTATTTCCATTTCTTTCCTTATGAGCAATTTAGAGAGTCGCAAGAAAATATTATTAAACAAATCGAAGAAAGCGCAAGATCTAAAAAGATAGTTTTATTGGTCGCCCCAAATGGCACCGGCAAAACTATCATTGCGTTGAGCAGCCTTCTCCCAATTGTAATTGAAAAAAATTTAAAATTGATTTATTTATGCAGGACACATTCCCAAAATACAAGGGTTATTAAAGAATTAATTAAAATCTCAAGGTTTATTAATGCGAATAATATTGAGGGTGTCAAAATAAATGGACTATCAATACGAGGCAGAAATGAAATGTGTCTCAATAAAACATTATTATCCCTGAAATTAAACCCTCGGGAGTCTATGGCTGTCTGCAGAGACTTAAGAAAAAACAGAAATTGTAGCTATTTTTTAAACTTGTTGAAAAAACGAAATGAATTTGATAAACCTGTACTAATAGCTCCAGACCTTTTCGAAAAACCCATTGATGCTGAAGATCTTATTAATTTTTGTGCTACTAATAAGCTGTGTCCTTACTTTTTATCTAAATTCCTTTTAGAAGAAATGAGAGTAGTTGTTTGTAATTACAACTGGATATTTAATCCTTCCATAAGAGAGACGTTTTTAAAATTTATAGGGCGTGAGATTACCAATTGTATTTTAGTAATTGATGAATGTCATAATATTATTGATGTGGCGACGGATGTTAATTCGGAGAGAATAACACCATATTCGTTAAGAATTTGTTTGAAAGACTTAGAAATGTATCAATCACCCATATTAATGCAAAGTTTTGTTAATATTTTGTATGACCATCTTAATAAAAAGAAAGAAATTTTAAAAACAGAGGAAAAGGCTATAGTTCCTGATATTTTCTTAGAAAAAATTTATAAAAAACTTGGTTTTGTCGATTTAAACGAATTAGAAATTTTTATTAAAGATTTGCACGAATTTAGTGTAGCAATCCACGAAGAAAAGTTATCTAATGGTGAAATTTCAAGAGATTTTGTGGGATCATTGGCAGAATTTTGGTTAAAGTGGATTAAAACTTATTCATTGGAGAATTATTTCTTTTGTTATAATATTCAAAAAATAAAAGAAAGGAAAACCATAGCTCTTGAAATTGTAGCATTAGATCCTAGGGAAATTGCCGTCCCTGTTTTAAAAAATTGTTATACATGTCTAAATCTTTCTGGAACCGTAAATCCATATGTATTTAATCATTTAATGGGCTTACATGAAAGTGGGAAAAGTTATAAAGGAATTATCGCAGATTCACCCTTTAAAAAGCAAAATATTAAAGCAATTATAACCGAAGGTGTGGATACTAAAAGAGAAAATAGAACACCTTTTATGTTCAAAAAGTTAATAAGCAAAATCAATGAAGTTTTATATTGTACTCCTGCTAATGTAGGTATATTTTGCGCCTCATATAAAATCTTAAAGGGTTTACTTGACAACGATCTTGAAGTTATCGCAGAAAAAAATAATAAAAAATTGTTTGTAGAGGAACAGGGGTTATCTGCATCAGAAAATGCATTTTTGGTTAATGATTTTAAATCTATGGCAAGTAATCGTGAAAATGGCGCCGTTTTATTGGGTGTATGTGGGGGAAGAAACTCGGAGGGTGAGGATTATCCGGGAGATTATATGAACTCTGTAATTATTGCTGGATTTCCTTATCATTTACCTACACCGAGGGTTAATGCAAAAATAGAATATTATGATAAAGTATTTAGTAGGCAAGGCTGGAATTTTGCCTATTTATATCCTGCTGTACAACGGGCAAATCAAGCTTCCGGCCGACCAATAAGGAAAATTGTTGACAAAGGGGCAATCATCTTCATGGATTCCAGATTTAAAAGTAAGTATAAATGGATATCTGATTGGATTAGAGATGAGCTAGAAATTGTTCCTCATACGAAAAATGCGATTATTCAACATTTATATCCATTTTGGAACTCTAGTTAAATTTTAGTTTTTTTTCCTTTTTCATTTCTCTGATTTTTTTTAAAAATCTTTTTATTTATTTCAGTTTTTCTCAAAATCTTGATGAGTGGGTACAGAAAGCCGAGGAATTATGGAATCCCGTAGAAAAAATGGAATTTACACTAACATCATGAAGAATTCTAAACTTTTCATGTTTTATTTTGTAATCCTATAACCTTTCTATATAACTCCTTTAGTTTTTCTGTGACTATTTGCCACCTAAAATGTTCCTTAACTCTTTTATAACAGTTTTCTCTGATTTTATTATAATAATTCGCATCTGATAGGACCTGAGTTCTAATTGCTTTATCAGGGATATTATTAGCTATAGAAATAATTTCACTCTTTTTATTAGAATTTGATATTTCAGCTAATTTAAAAACTGAAATTAAAGCATCTGTAAACTGGATTGGATTATCGCTTTTAATTAATATTCCCGTTCCGTTTTGGGGATCTGTTCGGGCATCAATAATCGATTCCTGGAAACCTCCTACTTTAGTAGCGATAACCGGTAATTTTGACGCCATTGCTTCTAATGCGATTATACCAAAAGGTTCCCATCGGGATAATGCACAATATGCATCTGCTCCAATATGAGCTAATTGAAAAATTTCTGCTGCGATTCCAAAAACAATTCGGAGGTTATTAGGATATTTTTTAACAAAATGAGCATATTCTTTAATTTTATTTATACTATATTCTGTTGGAAGTATTAACAGTAAAAATTTAGCTTCAGGAATTGCTATTATAATATCCGGAATTGCTTCAAGTATTGTCTCAAAACCTTTTTGGCGTGAAATCCGTCCTGTAGCTATAACTAAAGGACCAGATTCATCAAAAGATTTAATATCTCCATTCCTAATAAAAGGATTTCCATTAGAAATTTCATTTATTGCGGCTAATACTTTTTCTGATTTGATTAAAGGACTCTGTTTTAAATGACTTATTTTATAAGTTAATAAATAATCTTTCATGTGATTCGTAGTTATTAAAGACTTACTTGGAATTTGTAACATTTCACAAATCTCGTTGCCTAGTTTATCAATTACATTTTTATACATCTCATCATAATCCCAATCACAGCCATCCCATACAAAATCAGATTTGAATTTAATTAAATCTTTGCCAAGGTTAGGTATAATATCTGAATATAAGTAAGACTCGCTTACCGTTGTGACCAAATCGCTGATAACAGCCCCAATCTTTTCTATGGTGGGTGGACTATATTCTTTACTTTCTTTTTGGGGTTCTTCACATAATTCGAAAATTTCTTGTATAGTTAATGATTTGAATCCTTTATTTAGAAGAACCTTAATAGGGGTCTTATCAATACCACAAGCATAGTAAAAATCAATATTATATCTTGGCCAAGTTAAAAGATGAATTGTTATTATTGAAGGAACATCCAAACCATTTTTCATTAACTCTTGCTTGATACATATAAAAGGGATTACCACATGATAATCATGCATATGAATAATATCTGGTAAAGCTGTTCTTTGATTTGCGATAATATAATTTACATAGGATCTCATTCCAATGCTGAAAATAAGTGATTTACCTGTTAAAGTTTCAGGATTATATACAATATCATCATCTAAGTATTTACTTGTAGTAGAATTCCCTCCCGATAACAATATAATATTAATTCCGTTTATCTTACATTTAAAGTAAGAAATCTCGCAAAAACTTTTTGGCTCAATTATTCCAAGTTGGATAAGGTTTACTTGGCATTTACAAGTAAATGATAATTTTTCTAATTCTGTAATTTCTTTTAATCTCTCAATTTGTCCATGAGAGGGAATAAAAATGTTAACTTCAAAATCATTTTTTAAATACTTTGCTTGGTTAGCAGGAACTTCGCCAAGACCACCTACCTTGGCAATACCCGCATATTCAAATGTAAAAATCCAAATGTTTTTTTTTTTATCAATCAAAATATATCAGTTTAAATTCAGAACGCAATAGATTTGAGATTAATAGATATTTTTATTAAATAATGACTCAATTAAATTCTTTAAAAATTTAATTTTATTAAAATTTATTTTAATTATATATTTGTATGAGACAAATACGATAAAAAAAGTTATTAAATTTAATAAATTTTCAAATTAAAACGATAAATGAATTATTTTTAATAATAATTAACTTATTACGGGTAAATATTCATGTGTGATACGTATATTAGTTTTAATAATGATAATACCGCTGTGTTTGGCAAAAATAGTGATAGACTTGAGGTAGAAGCCCAAATTTTAACTTACGTTCCGGGTAAAAAATATTCAGATGGAGAAGAATTAAAATGCACCCATATATCAATTCCACAAGCTTCTGAAACTGCTGCGGTTATTTTAAGCCAACCTTATTGGATATGGGGTGCTGAAATGGGAGCAAACGAGTATGGAGTAGTCATAGGAAATGAAGCTGTAACTACTAAAGAACCTCTGAAAGAAATAGGGCTTTTAGGTATGGATCTATTAAGATTAGGGCTTGAGAGGGGCACAACTGCCAAGGAAGCTTTAAATATAATTATTGATTTGTCTGAATCATATGGTATTGGTGGAGCTCATTATGAAAGCGGAGCAAACTGCCACCATTCAATGATCATTGCAGACCCAAATGAAGCGTATGTATTAGAATTGGCGGGTGAGTGGTGGATTGTAGAGATTGTAAAAACGTATCGATCAATTTCAAATCACTTCTCAATAAGAGGCAGGGGCGATTTAAGAAAAAAAGGTATTATCCAACATGCCATTGAGAAAGGGTATTGTAAAGATGACAAAGATTTTGATTTTAAAATGATATATTCTTCTGATCCTCTCCCAGAAGAATTCCCTATTGATACTAGAGACGGCTGTTCATTAAATCAATTAGCCCAAAATAAAGGAAATGTAACACCGGCTTTAATGATGGAATTTTTAAGGGAACATGAAGTAGGCATTTGTCAGCATATTCGCAATTATCAATCTACAGGATCTCAAGTATCCTACTTAAAAAAAAACAGAAAAAAATCGATTCATTTCTTTACTGGGACAACAATACCTTGCTTAGGAATTTTTAAACCTTATATATTCCCTGCTAATGATTTAAAATTTTCGGCTGATAAGCCAGGACCTTATTCTGAAATAAATCCTAAATGGTTTTGGACCAAACACGCAAAGTTCATAGCACAATATAAGAGACTCCCTAAAAGGGACATTCCTGAACGAGAAATTTACTATAAAAAAATAAGAGATATCGAAAAAAACTTGATTACAAGCGTAAATGAAGTCATGACTCAAGAAGATAAGATTTCTGAAGATGAGTTTATAAAAAAAATAAGAGAAATAAATTATAAGGCCTGGGAAAAGTCTGAAGAGATGGTTTAATAATTGTGCGATACTTTTGTAGCATTAAGCAATTCAACAAAGGATAACAGCGTTATTTTTGGAAAAAACAGCAATAGACCTCAAACTGAAGTCCAATTAATTACTTATGCTCCTAGAACGAAGTATTCTAATGGTGAAAAAGTAAAATGTACTTTTATTTCAATTCCGCAAGTTTCTGAGACCGCTACTGTATTATTAAGTCAACCTTGGTGGATGTGGGGCGCAGAAATGGGAGTGAATGAATATGGTGTTGCTATTGGTAATGAAGCTGTCTATACCCATGAACCTTTAAGAAATATCGGTTTATTAGGTATGGATTTACTAAGATTAGGTCTGGAAAGAGGAAAAACAGCTATGAAAGCATTAAAAGTAATATCGAATTTATTAGAGAATTATCATCAAGGAGGAGGTTGTGCTTATAATGACTCTAGCTGGACGTACCACAATTCATATATAATCGCAGATCCAATGGAAGCATATGTATTGGAAACAGCAGGTGATTGGTGGATAGCCGAAAGGGTAAAGAACGTAAGGTCTATTTCAAATGAACTTTCGATTAGAGGAAAAGGAGATTTCAGAAGAGAAAGTATAATACAACATGCTATAAAAAAGGGATATTGCAAAGACGATGATGATTTCGACTTTGCATCAACTTTTACAGGATCTAACATTTCTGAAGAACCTTCCCCCTATTCTAGAGGCGGTAAATCCACAATATTACTAAGAGAAAATAAGGAAAAAATCACTCCTAAATTGATGATGGAATTTCTAAGAGAACATGAAGCGGGAATTTGTATGCATGGGGGATTTGAATCTACAGGTTCTCAAGTTTCTCATCTAAGGAAAGGAAAGAAATCGATTCATTGGTTTACGGGCAGCACCCTTCCATGTTTAAGTTTATTTAAGCCTTATGCCTTTCCTATCGAGGGTCAAAGAGTATTTGAACCGGGGCCCTATTCAAAAATAAATTCTAAATGGTTCTGGTGCAAACATACTTCTTCTATAGCATCATTTAAAGGCTGGGATATGGGATTTGAGAGGAAAAATTATTTGAAAAAATTAGAAACTGTGGAAAATGAAATAATCTCGGAAGTGGATGAGATTATATTAAATGAAAATAATTTTTCGGTTGAAGATTTCGAAAATAAGATAAAATCAATCAATTCAAACTCTTGGGAGAAATCCATAGAGTTAATTAATTTGTAACTCTAATTAAATATACA
>Ga0209976_10001681_pt1 | contig 12954 bp, 7 predicted proteins | sample SumtaG_FD_182806 | JGI IMG/M metagenome (GOLD analysis project Ga0209976, IMG submission 182806) | Deep subsurface microbial communities from Indian Ocean to uncover new lineages of life (NeLLi) - Sumatra_00157 metaG (SPAdes) (version 2) | ecosystem: Environmental > Aquatic > Marine > Oceanic >...
AGCATTGATGGACGGCGGCGATATGGAAGGCGCTACGAGAGCACTCTATGCTGCGTACCAGTATTTCCCCAATGGCAAAGATGTCCGGTTTGGTATCCAGCAAGACAAGCAAGGTCAGCGACAGATCATCGCTATGGGTAGAGATGAAGGGGAAGACGGTAAGCCAAGTGGCCCGCCGCAAATGATGAACCGGAATACCATCTCTCGCATGGTTGAGAACATGAAGAAGCCCGGCGCTCTGAGAGCGTGGACTACAGATTGGCAAGCGACAGAAGCCAAGCTTTGGGAACAAGGCTACAAGCAGGATGTCCTTAAGGAAACCGGACGGCACCACCGCAGAATGGAAGACATAGGTGAAGCTCGCGTGACAGCCGCAGGCAAAGCCCGTGGCCCCAAGCAAGCTGACCTGGACAGAGCGAACACAGAATTCCTCAAGGCTGTCGAGATGGAGTCTTTTGATAATGAGGAACAGGCCGATTACATGATGAGGCTGATGGCCGAAATCTATGGTAACTTTGGCGGGACCGGCCCAGGCGGCGTGCAATACCCAACAGTCATCGAGCAAGTTCGTAAGGCTGTCAGGACTGGAGACTTTAGTGAACTGGACCGTGAATACGGATCACAGTAATGCCGTCGAAGTTCAAACAGGAGTACGAAGCGTTATTCGGTAAGTCCCCTCAGGAATACGAACCTGTTGAGTTCGAGGAGGCAACCGAAGAACGCGCCGTCGATATTCAAGAAGCTGTCCCAGAGATAGAGGCTGCTCCTACCACTGATGTTGCACCTCGCGACCCTCGCCGATTTGAAATCGCTCGGCCACCTGCCGGTACCGGAGGGGAGGACGCTGGCCCCATGAAAAGCTTCCTCAAGTCTGGTGCAGCCCTTCTTGGTGAAGCTGTTGTGGGTGTCGGTGAATATGGTGCGCGGCAATTCGAGATGGACGAAACTGCCGAGTCACTTCGGGGCGTACGTGAGTCACTGGCTGACTACCGCCAGAACATCTACGACAACCTGCCGCCCGAAGTCATGCAGCAGAAGAACGCAGAATTTTTAACCCTCGATCCTGACAAGACAATATGGAAAGGCGCGGGCAACGTATTCGAATCGATTCTCTACAAGTTCACAGAGTCGATACCAATGATGATCCCGACGATGCTTCCTGGCGCTGTCCTGTTTAGAGCAGGCTTGTCCGCGAAGGCCCTCACTGCCTTGGGTGCTTCCGAAGGCGTGTTGTCAGTCGGCTTCATTGCTAACGATATTGAAGATGGCATCTTAGAAATCTACAACGAGAAGGGTGCCGAGGGACTTGCACAAGAAGCACCGAACTTCGCCAAGTACATGGAGACTATGGACGAGCAGAAAGCATTGATGAAGTTCATCGCCGAAGCTCAAGGCATGGCTCCTGTCATCGGTGGTATCGCCGTCGGTGCTGTCTCCGCCGTCGCTGGTAAATACATACAGCCTGTCTTTGAGGGTGGCAGTGGGATCGGCTGGATGAGTCGCATGGGTCGCGGTGCTATCTCCGAAGGACTCATGCAGGAAGGCCCACAAGAAGTATTCGAGCAAGTTGCTCAGAACGTTGCCGCCGCTGTATACGACGGTGACCGCGAGGCGCTGGAAGGTGCAGCAGAAGCGTACATACAAGGTGCAGTCGTCGGCGCACCGGGTGGCGCAATATTCGCTGGTGTCGGTGGTAAGGGCGGCGATGTCGCAGCAGAACCCGAGGAGCGCGATCAACCCGGCGCTCCCTCCAGCTTCACAGATGTATTTGGAGATCCAGTACCGCCCCCACCGGGTGGAAGTGGATGGCGAGGTGGCCGGACTGACTTGTTCCCCGGCGATGAGGAAGTAGCCCCCGACCTCCGCGCAGCCGTAGATGCCGCTATCCGTGCTGATGCGGTCATGGATGACATGATCGAGAACATCGACATGGACCCGGCCCAGCAGGGATTACCCCTGACAGGTGGCGCGATGATCCCTCCGACCCGAGATGTCGCGACAGTTCCTCAGCAGCCGCCTCCCGCCGTTCCGCCCGGCACGCAAGCACAGCTCCCATTACAGCAACGCCAGCGTGGCGTGCCTCCTCAGGACGTAGCTGGCGCACCCCCGGCAGTCGCGCCAGAACCCGCACCAGTCGCGCCACAAACCGTGCCCACCGAACAGCAGGGCGAACTCTTTGAACAGGTTCCCCAAGGCGTGCCAGACCAGCCGACCGCTGAACCTATGGCTGACATCCAGGCACAGCTACAGGATCTGGTCAGCGATGAGACTGCGCGTGAGGGCGTTTACCTCTCCGCCGATAATCTGGCTCGCTTGACAGAAGACGGCATCCGGGATCTGATCGGCGAACAAGGCGTCCATCTTGTCAATTTCGACAACAAGGGTGGTTTATTGATTGCAAAGAATGAGGAAGTGGCTACCTCCGCACAGGATCTCAAAGAAGGTGGCTTCCCGATGCAGTACATCCTCGGGCAACTCACTCGCTCTGGTGATGGCAAGCCTATGGGCGACACCGTCGTGCAAGTACGTGACGACACAGGTGCGGTCGTTCGTGAAACTGTAACCGCAACTGAAGACGAGGCTTATGCACTGGCCGAGAAGATGGGCGATCAAGCCGTCGTTCTGACCACTGCACAAGCTTTGAAACGTCGCAAGCAGATGATCCAAAAGGAGCGCGATGAACTTAAGAAAGTGCGTTCGAAACAGGAGGCCCGTAAAAAGGCAACAGCCGCAATTGAAAAGGAACTCCCCGCCGAGGCTCAACCTGAGGCTGAGGAAGTTGTGGAGGGCGCAGCAGCCCCAAGTAAAGCGGCAGCTCGCTTACTGGGTTTGGCTACACGCAAAGGCAAGGCAGAGAAAGCAAGGAAGATAGGTGACTTCTATGCGCCTGAAACCCTGGAGTTCGACAGGCCACAGGATGAAGCAGCCTACAAGGAAGCGTGGTCTAAACTTCTCGACGCAGAGCTAACCATTGAGCAACCTCGCGAGCCAGGACTTCGCAGTAAGAAAGTCGTCGCCGCTATCAAGACCGCATTCGACACCAAGAAGAAAATGTTCGAGGAGCTTGGCCGTATTCGACAGGTCGCTGCACCGAAGCGTAAGACTTTGCGCATCGTGCGAGCTGCGAAAGAAACTGACCCGACTACCGTAGCAGCAGCGACCAGAGAACAACCAAAGGCCGATGTCGATCTCGACGCAGCGCCGGAAGATTATTTCGCAGGCCAGAAGTTCGAAACGCTGACGCCAGCAGAAGTAGATGCTCTCGAAGGTTCAGCGCTGACACAAGCATTTGCCGCCGCTGCCTACTGGCTGGCCGGGCAATACCGAAACGTGACCATCACTCCTGAGTGGCTTGGTGACAATCCTATTGAGGCGAACGAGGAGCACGTCAAGGCCATAGCCGAAGCAACCGGCGATCCTCTACGAGCGCTCGTGGCTAGGTTTGGCACTGATGGCAAGCGCCGGAAGCTAATCAAGCGCACCATGCTTTACTACAAGCGTCGGAGGTACGGCGGAAAGATCGCCGCCCGAGGTGTCACCGCCAGGGCCAAAGGAAAGAGAACAACCACAGCCGAATATGAAACAGGTGTTCTGACACGTGAGACTGGTAAGCAGGACGAGAGCCGGGGCGATGTGATTAAGCGGGAAGCGCGGTCGGCCCGTGCTCGGAAAGCTTTAGCGGTTGCCGTTCGACTGTCAAACAAGCTTCTCCTCCGCCTTGAAAATCCGAGGTCTACCTTCGGAAAAGCAGTCGCTGAGGTGGACGCCGACGGGAAGGCAACCCAAACTGCTTCTGACATACGCTTTGCCAAAGCCTACTTCGTTGCGCTGAATGAATTTGCACTATCGTTAATCGAGTCTGGGCAGAAGACCAACGACGCCAATCAGGTTATGGAGCGTTTGTCCAGCCGCTTGAGAGCCATCGTTAAGCTCTCCCCCAAGACGTTCGCATCACAGTTGTCAAGGATGGCCCGTGCTGACGAACAGTCTTCGCTTCTGACAATCGCTCACCCTGAAGTCCGCGCACAAGTCACCAGCCCTGCCGGTCGTGCATCCACTCTGGCGGGCTACTATAAAGAGTTGCTGAGCGGGATCGCTCGCCGGGCGCGTCTGGAGAACGTATGGAAGAAGAACGCCTTCTTCAATAACCTTGTTGGCCCGTTGATGAACAAGTTCGTGGACTCTATCTCCGTCGATGGCTGGGCAAGTTACCGCCCGACTGAGGCAGAGATGGAGGGACTAGCGTACGCCATGCGTGGGTGGAGACAGGGCAACGAGCGAGTGCGCAAAGAACTCTATGACCCACTGAAGCGTTTCTTCCGTGGTGTCGGCATCACCTTCGAGGAGGAGAGAGCCAAGGGCGCTGGTGGTGATGTAGTGATAACGCGTGATAACGATGGCAACTACCAGTACTCACCGAATAACGAGGCGTTGGAGAAGCTGTTGGAGTCCAAGATCGGACACGAGACTGAAGCTTCCTACTTGGATGTCCGCTTCGCAACGCGAGAGCTTGGCGTCGATAAGTATAATGAGCAACGCGCCGAAGAACGTACAGCAATTGAGGAAGCCGCGACCCGTGCTGACGAGACGGAAGACGCACGCCAGCTCGGAATACTCAAGAGCGCTAACAAGGCGATCAATGCACTGCTCCGCATCGTGAACAACCCCAAGTCCACAATCACGAAGCTCGCAACAGCCGAACAGAATTTCATTCGCAAGCTTAAACAGCTTGGCGTGTGGTCGGAAATCTCCCCCGTCATTGGCCGGATCATGGTGGGGGTACCTAAACGTTACCACCGCATCGCAGCCCGGCTACTGTCGAAGAAGATTTCGAAGCAGGACGCACGTGCGATCATGGGTAAGCTCAAGCCATTCCCGATACCCAAAGGACTCGAAGCAGCACCACTCACAGTCTCGCAGGCTGAGAAAGAACTCAACCTATCGATGAAGATAATCGACCCGCAAGGCAACAAAGAAGACTTCGCCGCAGCAGCTACGGCTATTGGTGATCTTATCGGCGACCGTACACAGCCAACAACTCTGAACGCGGTTCTCCAGGCAATGCTGCAGCACCTTCCTAAGAAGCATGTATATAGAGTGCTCGCGGAGAAGCTACTCTCCCTGAACATGCAGGGGATAGAGGTAACCTACGATTGGAAAGGCAACATCGTTGATCCAACTGTACTTGGCCGGTTCAGCGTCTCCAAAGATGGCGAGACACGTGTCATCAGGCTGAACCGCAAGAAGCTGAGAGAGCAGCGGGACGCTGACCTTGACCCCTCCACTGCAGTAATCCACACGCTACTCCATGAGATGGTTCACGCCGCCACTTATCAAGCGCTGCGTGACAACCCCGCTCTGAGGAGAACAGTTTTAATGTTGCGGGAGGAATCAGCACTATGGTGGGAGGACTCCGAGAACGTACCCTACGGACTGCAGGAACACTATGAAGAAGTTGATATTGGTTATGGCGATGATGTTGTTGGCCTTGTGGAGATTGCTGATGAATTTGTTGCAGAGGCGTTCTCCAACCCTAAATTCCAGAACTACCTGAAGAAGACCTACCTCTATGGCAGCACGATGTGGCGCAGGTTTGCGGACATGGTGCGTTCAGCTCTCGGCTTCGGGGTTGACACTCCAGTTTCTGTAATGGATGCGCTCCTCTCGCTTGAGCCTGCACTATTCGCAGGTGCAGATATACAGACAGCCGCAGGTGCCATCACGCTCGAAATGAAGGTGGATGGTGCAGTACTCCCTGTTGTGTCTGGCAGCATTGACAAGCTCAACATGGGCCTCGGCTCTATGAAACGTTTTTGGGATCGAGTACGCCCGCCCCTCATGGCAATGTCCATGGAACAGATTCGTGATACGTATGTACAGTACTTCGGTGGAGCCACTGGCGCACTGCGTAAGTACATGGACGGCTACTTTAAGCGTGCCGCCAGGAACACCCATCTCATGGAGGAAGCGGAGAAGATCACCCGCAGGTGGACAGCTCTGGATGAGTCCGAAGGTGCAGAGGCTGGCGTCGAGTTCTCAACCGTTGCGACCGATGCAACCTTGAACAGCATCGCTGCCAACAAGCCGCTTAGCCACGCTGCCAACAAACACATTACGTCTGACGCTCAGAAGGCGCGGCACCGCGATCTTCACAACAGATTTAAGAAGATGTCCTCGAAGCGACAGCAGCTCTACAATGATTTGCAGGAGTACTACCAGACTACACTGGAACGTGAAGTCAACCTCCTGACCCTTAATGCTCTGCGTGGCTTGCTGACGAAAGGCGAGGGCGTCGAGATCATTACGGTCAAGGAGTTCAAGGCGAAGTACACGAAAGAGAATATAAAGAAATTCGATACCACTGAGAAATTCAACGAGGAGTTCGGCAAGTATTTCACCGCCGACCGCCGCAAGGCCATGCTCTCTACACTACAGCAGATGCGGGGTGTACGTAGCGGGCGGAAGGGCAACTACTTCCCATTGAAGCGCTACGGCGATTACGTTGTATTCTCAGAGAAAGAGGTTGAACGAAAGATATTCAGCGACCGAAAGGAAGCATACGGTTACGCAGCAGAGCGGCGAGCTTCTGATGTGACTCTGGTAGTCGATGTTAAGAAACAAGACAACGACTCGTACAGGGTTAAGGTGACGGAGAAGGAGTTCCGCACCGCAGCCACCCGCACCAAGGCCGAGCAGAACCGTGAGGAGATGTTGGCGGAGTATGGCGAGGGCGTCAGTACAGTCCAGAAGAAATCCAAGAGCACAGTCAACTCAGCGATCGAATCCAACTCGCAGCTCACTTCTATTCTAGCCAGCCTTGCTGGGAACCCGGCGGCGCAGGCAGCGATTAAGCAGTTCTACCTTGAGTCGTTGAACGAGTCGTCTTTCCGTAAGCAGGAGATACGCCGGAAGAACCGACGCGGTGTCGAGCAGGACTTACAGCTTCGCAACTTCACGGTCTATGCCAAGCAGTCTGCCTACTACACAGCACAGTTGGAGTTTGGTGGCGAGCTTGCCGAAGGCATGGCAGAGATGGATAAGTTTGTCAAGGCGCATCGGGACGAGTCTGAAATCTCGACGGTACGCCTCGGTGAGATTCGTGATGAGATCCGGATGCGCGATGAGATGACCGTGGACATTAGCGAGATCAACAAGTTTGCCAAGCGTTCGGTAGAGCTGACACAGTTTATGATGCTCACCTCACCGTCGTACTGGATGATAAATGCCTCGCAGCCGTGGATGGTCACACTGCCGTGGCTGAACTCGAAGTACGGACTTGGCGCATCTCTCAGTGCCATGAAGAATGCACAGAAGCTCATCATCAGCCCGCTTCTCAATGCTGTTGGGGAATCAAAGGGCGGACTTTCAGCGATCCGATCGAAGGCCAAGGCGGAGGCTGCATTCAACGTTCTTGAGACGGTGAAGAAGCACATCACCGAACGTGACCCGGCCAACGCCAAGAACTACAACCACATGCTTGAGGAACTTCGAGAGATGGGCGTCATCGATCTTTCGTGGATTGCTGAGTTGCGTGACATATCCGAAGGCACGGACATGACCATGAAGCAGAAGATACTGGATGCCTCTCGGGTTATGGCTCATCTCACGGAGGTGAACAACCGTATCCTCACAGCTATTGCAACGTACGACCTCGCCAAGCAGCAGTACTACTCCCAGAAAGGACAGATCAGCACCGAGGCCGAAGCGCATCAGGTCGGCATCAAGATGGCGAAGCTCGCTGTGTCCCAGACCCAGTTTAACTACTCTGCCCCCAACAAGCCCCGGCTGTTCCAGGGTGGAGGGCCACTCGGCAAGTTCAGCCCGATGGTGTTCCAGTTCATGCAGTGGCCTCAGCACATGTATGCCATGATGATTAGCAACTTCTCAATCATGGCGGGTAACGATCCAGTTAAGAAGGCCGAGGCCCGCAGGCTCTTGGCCGGTCTGTTTGGAACTCACCTTGTTGCTGGCGGCATCCTCGGTGCAGCTCTGCAGCCTGTAAAATGGGCCTTCGGTGCCTTGGCGATGGCGTTTGGAGACGAGGGCGACGATACTTTCAAGGGTGCAGTCTCCGGCGAGATTTTTGATCGATGGGTCACGCGAACTGTGACAGAGCTGTTTGGTAGTGAGATTGGCACGGCGCTCGCCAAGGGTGCTCCGACCCTGATCGGCGCTGACCTCTCTCAACGTATGTCTCTGGGTACCGTCTATTTCATGGACTTCCGTGGCGACACCGCTGAGTCCTGGTTGGGGTCACTCGCGATGGGCTTCGGCGGGGCCAGCCTGAACATGGGCGTCAACTGGACACGCGGTATACAACACATGTATGAAGGCCGGTACCAGAAGGCTCTTGAGATGGCGTCTCCCAAGATTTTGAGGGACATCGTCCGCACGCATCGGTACTGGAGAGAAGGCTTGGTGAACAACGCTGGAGACACTGTGATCGCAGGTGAGGGCTTCGGCTACCACGAGCTGTTCCTGCAGGGCATGGGTATCAGCCCCATCCAGGCCAGCAAATATTACGCCGGACAGGCCGCAATCAAGGACAAAGAACTCTACTTCCGTGACCGGAAATCAGATATACTTAAGGCGTTCAGGGTAGCTAAAACGCCCACCCAACTCGCAGACGTACTGCAACAGGTAAAGGAATTTAACCGCCGCAATCCGGCAATTTCAATCACTCGCTCCGCCCTCATAAGTTCGAAGCGCAGCAAGCTCGAACGCGAGCAGCGGTACCGACGATTCGGAGCAAACATCGATGAGAAAGCTGCAACCCAATTCGCCCAAGAAGCCGATCCATACAGGTAAACCCTGCCCACGTTGTAAGACGGGGCGCTTAAGTAAGGACGGATTCACCACCGGCCCAGCACGCAAACAACGTTGGGTATGCAAGACGAAAGACGGTCACGGTAAAGTCATTTACTGTTACACGACTACCGATCCTGATCTCCCTTATGTCAACACGCAGTCAGGCGCACCAGCGGAAGGCGACAAGAACCCTCAGTTCCGTCGCCCCCTCGGCGGTATCAAGCGATTCGTTATCACGAGCGCACAGAACGCCACACCGATCCACCAAGATTTCTTTAAGTCGCTGAAGCAGTATTGCGCCTTCAACGATGCGGAACTGGTTGTCATCCCGATCCGGTACAAGAACCCAACAAGCCGCTGGACGAAATCACAGATCAATGCTGAGTTGTGGGCGCAGGAACTGGACCCATACCTTTATAACCAGCGCAAGAAGCTCAACGATAACCTCGTTCTCCTGGGCGACGTTAAGACCCGACCCACCGCTACGAAGCCGCTCTCCGCATTTGAGTCTATGTCAGGTGGCGAATCAGCTATCCTTGGCCACACCAAGCTGCAGCTTCTTACAGTCCCGACGCCTCAGGGCCAGTACCCGAAGATTCTTACGACAACGGGTGCCGTCACTGTCAAGAACTACACCGACTCGAAGGCCGGTAAGCTGGGCGAGTTCCATCACACGTTAGGCGCGTGCGCCGTGGACATTTCCGGCAAGAAATTTTTCATGCGGCAGATCAACGCTCAGAACGACGGCAGCTTCATTGATTTGCAGTACGAGTATAGGCCCGAGGAGGTCTATCACGCAGAGCCAGCCCTAGCGCTTGTGCTTGGCGACACGCACAGGAAGTTCATCGATCCCCGCGTGCAATCAGCGACGTTCGGGCCGGGCGGTATGGTTGAACGGCTCGACCCCGAGCATTTGGTCTTCCACGATCTCCATGACGGTTACGCGGAGAACCCGCACCACCGTAAAGACCCGTTCGTTAAGCTGGCGAAGAAGAACGCGAAGTACGACAACGTTGAGAAGGAAGTCGTGGACGATATTTCCTGGCTGCAGAAACATGTCGGTGATCGCAAAGGCGTCATCGTTTCAGGCAACCACGACAACTTCCTCTGGCGTTACATCGCTGACATGGACTGGAAGGAAGATTTGGAGAACGCTGCATTCTATCTGGCCACAGCCTTGATGATGGTTGAGTCCACCCGCATGACACTGTCCGGCTCAGCCACAGACGACCCGTTCTTCTATTGGGTCAACAAGCTGAAGGGCAACTCCAACCTCAGGTGCTTGCGCCGTGACGAGTCGTTTGAGCTTGGTAACATCGAGCTATCGATGCACGGGGATCAGGGGCCTAATGGCGCACGTGGTTCCCGACAGAACCTGCGACGTGTCGGCGTGAAGTCAATCATTGGCCACAGTCACAGTCCCGGTATCGAGGAAGGCTGTATGCAGGTAGGCACCAGCACGCCGCTGAAACTCGAATACAACTCAGGGCCGTCGTCATGGCTGAACTGCCATGCGATCCTGTACGCGAACGGGAAACGTTCACTCCTGCCAATTATTGACGGGGAATGGTGCTTCGAATGAAGGATTGGATCGAAAGCCACACGGGCTGGATCATAGGCGTCATTGTAACTGCATTGCTATTCCTCGGTCACGCCACCGACGCACACGCCGAAGATGTTGTCCCCGAGTACGAAAACAGCAACCTGCTCATAAAGGTCAACTGGTTCGACACGACTAAGGAATTGCAGGAAACGCTCACAGCTCGGGGCGAGGAAGACTTCTACGACACCGCAGCTTACTCAGAGTGCGAAGTGCATCACGAGGACGGCGACGACATAGGCTTCTGTGAGATTTGGGTCGTACGTCCAATATCAGTCGATAAGGAACACACGACCAGTATTGGCCACGAAGTGCTGCACGGGTTGGTAGGCGACTACCATGCCCCTTGAATTCCTCAACGACTTCTTCTCGTGGATCGTAACCTACCTTCCTAACTTGGAGCTGATGCAGGCCAACTACGGCGGCGTGAAGTTCTTGCCGGGCGGGAAGGTGAAGGTGGTCAAGCCGGGGCTGTACTGGTACTGGCCCCTTACGACGACCGTGAAGAAATCCCGATCAAGGCGTCAGTCCATTGAAGTGCAGCAAGAATTAACAACCAAGGACGGCGAGACTGTCATGGTTAAGACAGTGATCGTCTTCACGGTGGACGATATTATGAAGGCCCTGGTAGAGACTACCGACTTTGACGATACGGTTGAGGAAATGGGGCAGAAGGGCACTGTAGCCGCAATCATGTCCCGCGACTTCGATCAGATAGTCATAGACATGGTATCGAGCAATGACATTCGCAATGAGGTCGCACAGGGAGCGCGGAGTGCGCTACGTCCATTCGGCGTTAAGGTCGAGGACGCCTTCATCAGTTCGTTCGGCGAGACTAAGATATTCAGTCACGCTGGCGAAGGGGCCTTTGGGTTTGCTGGCCACGAAGAAGATTAGATGGGACGGTTCTTTGCATCGCGCCGATAAGAGCGATTCGTCTTCCGAGATACAATCCGCCTGTTAGACTTCGCATTCGAGCCACCCTTCGAAAGTGGCCGCTTGTGATCCACTTCCTTACCGTCTCCGTCGTGGACTAATCCTGCCCGCTTGGCTTCCCGCCGCGCCTTGTTCCGAGCAGCACGCTGTTTCTTGGCTTTCTTGGAGGAGTGATACTTTTTGTAATATTCGGATGAACTTTCTCGGGTGCCCATAACGAGTCCTTATGTGTGTTCTGGTGCGGGTTCTGATCTTTGTACAGGTCTTTCAGGTATGCGATGTGATCCATCATACCATCGATTAGCTCCGATGTGGGATGATGTGGGGGGCGATCGTCCTCAAGCATCTTACACGCCTCGGCATCGAGAATGATGGCAGCACAGGCGATCACGCTTGACAGGTGGTGGACAAGGGTTTGCGGATCACGATCCTCGCCGTTCTTGTATTTCTTTAGGTGCCTCTCCAGGGCTGAAAGATAGATGCTGAGGCGTACCCCAAAGATCCGCCAGTTAAACTGGCCATACTTGAGTGCCCCCTCAAGGAAGGAGGGACAAGCCATTATGGAGAGCGTGTCGGGAACTAGATGCAGCGGCAGCTTCTTCGAGCCGATCGCATCTTTCGGGTTGGTTAGTTTCTTATCGTAGTCCTTCATCGTTGTCCTGACTCCCGTAAATATTCTCTCGTTTCGGCGACATTCATTGTTCTGTGAATGACACCACTTGGTATCTCAAGCACGGGCAGACCGAACCCACGGGCGAACCCTATCTCCCTGGCTACCCCCGCTGGGATTCTACCGTCCGGTAGAGCGCGAAAAAACAGTATGTCGCACTTCTCGACAAGGGGTTGGAACACAGTCTCCATGACGCAGAGGCCACTATTCTGTGCCACGATAACCGCGTGAGATACTTCCGCATCGAACGGGAGTACGTGAGAGTCCAGCTCAGCGATCAGTTCAATGTCACGGCACTCTTGCATTGATCCATAGATCGTTTGGCAACGTGCGTAGTATGCTAGGTTCATTTCTTTCTCCGTTGTTGGTAACGGTGTTCCAAGTAGAGGGCTAGACCGAACAAGGCAATACCCCCTAGGTATCCAGCCAAAATTATGTAGATTGCGAGTGTCATTGGAAGCGTTCGTCCGTGAAATATTTGTGGTGGATGTACATGGCCAGCACGGAGCCGAGTGCGCCCCCGGTGCCAACTGCGAAAACCATTAGGCTCATGCGTATGGCCAAGCCGAGTAAGGATTCTGATTGCACTGCGTTCCATGCGACCAGACTGAATATAGCCATGTCACAGGTGGAGAGAACGTAAGACGTAGGCACCGCTAATTTGTAGTTCATAAAATTAACGTTGCGTTGCTGGAACGCCTTCGCAAACACGCTAAAGAAATACACAATGCCTGCGGTCAGCTCCATCATTTCTTTTCACCAAACTCCAGGGTCATATCCAGGCAGTTCAGCCGGGGCGTAGACCATTTTGTCCCCCACCCGAGGCTTGTCTTTAACGAAGACACGTGGAGGTCTTGCTTAAATTTCGCCGCTACGCTACTCCAGTTAATTCCCTTGCTGCGTAACAGCCACGAGCAGAAGTCACCCTTGGCAACTCTCA
>Ga0209976_10001682_pt1 | contig 12953 bp, 15 predicted proteins | sample SumtaG_FD_182806 | JGI IMG/M metagenome (GOLD analysis project Ga0209976, IMG submission 182806) | Deep subsurface microbial communities from Indian Ocean to uncover new lineages of life (NeLLi) - Sumatra_00157 metaG (SPAdes) (version 2) | ecosystem: Environmental > Aquatic > Marine > Oceanic >...
GACCCGCTCCCCAGGAATCTAGGCAAATCTTTGCGTACCCTTCAACGTCATCAGCATAACCGAGTTCAGCAGCGTCATCAGCATTATCGAGTTTAATATAATCGAACCCTCCAATACGGATGGGCACTTCTATTCCTCCAAATCTTGCATTAGCTACAGCACATATAAGATCCTCATAGCTCCTTGGCCACCTAGCTTGCTCGCCACTTGCTAAAATATACTCACAACCATCAGAATCCTTTGAGGCCAATCTCGCGAAGTACCAAGGACATCCTCTACTATCGATCATGACTTCAAGAGATCCAGGCTTATGGGATCCATCCCAAACTCGAGTGGTAAAAGTTTCCGAACTTATAGGCAGAACTTCCGCAGTTATCGAAGGGAGCTCATTTTTTCTATAAAAAGCACGTTCCATCGGTCCCTCATCTCTTGGAATTCCTACATCTACAAATTGTTCCACATGCGCCATTCCCATTGCCCATCATTAAGATAGCGCGATTATATACCAACGCATCATTTTTTTCAACAAAAACCTCATATCATCAACTATTCTGTCAATATAAAATGAAATTGCAGAAAATCCTCACCTCCTGTAATCTATAATTACCTACTTTTTATTCTTTTACTCATGTCAGACAAAAACCAAAAAAGCGACTGCTGCCCAGAATTCAATCCTGTCAAGTACCATAAAAAGGAATTTGAATTCAAGGATAAACTGTTTGTGAAAGACAAAATTTTCAGCATCTTCCATTTTCCTCTAAATTTCGGAAGTGTAATGGCAAAGGCTACGAAAAAAATTGAAGCAGCAGGGGCACAATCCGATGATTTCCTATATTTTACTGACGAGAGTTCCCTATTTGGCACTCCCCTATACATAGCAGTCAGCAAAGAGGTTCCTGATGCGAACATGGAAAAGCTCTCAGGCAAATTCCTCACAAAAGTCTTTGAAGGGCCATATAAAGAAATGGGTAAATTCGCAAAAAAGATGAAAGAATATGTGGAGGATCAAACAGAGGCCTTAGAGAAAATGTATTTTTACTATCCGTATTGTCCAAAATGCGCGAAAAAGTACAAAAAAAATTATGTGGTCATTTTCGCGCAGCTCAGGCACCTTTAGCTTTTGTAAGCATCCAGCTTTTGCTATACTCAGGAGGTTTTTAAATTAGTCTATTGCCACCATTACTCTACCCTATACTTTCAGCGCTTTTCTACGCGCAGGTGATTTTCTTTACTCAAATTCTTGTCGCAAAAACAAACAAGCCCATCCTCTCAGGATTCTGGTTTCAGATTTTTGCAAGCGCATTTTTCATTCCATTATTCTTGCTTGATAAACCAAACTGGGAGATAAGTATGGCGAGCTTCATTCTTCTTATAGCGACATCAATTTTCTACTTTCTATTTACGGCATTTGGCTTCACCTCACAAAAACTCATCGATGTATCAATCACAGGTGTTTTAGGCCAAATCACACTGGTCTTTACATTTGTCGGATCTGTCCTTCTTTTTGATGAGGGGATGAATTTTCAGAAATTGATCGGAGTTGGGCTGATTTTACTTGGAAATGTTTCCTTGTTTTTGAGAAAAAATAGTAGCGTAAAAATAAATAGGAAAGGCCTAATTCTTAGAATCCTTGCCTCAATCACACTTGGATCTGCAATATTAATAGATGCCAAAAATTCCTCCAAGTTTTCTTTGACTCTATATGGATTCTTCACATACTTCCTTCCAGCTATACTTATTGCACTCTATACCAGGGATAACTTCAAGGAGTATAAAAAGGTGCTGGCCAATAACACACCCGGATTAATTCTCACAGGACTATTTGGCACTGCAGGCTATTGGTTTTTGATCAAATCATTTACAGAATTAGATAAATCCATAGCAGTCCCAATCAATAATTCTTTCTCTGTGATAGTCGTTCTCATGGGCATAGCCTTCTTGAAGGAACGCACAGACATGAAAAGGAAAATACTCACAGCACTAGTTGTATTTGGCGGAGTGGTGCTACTGGGGAGTTCTTGACATAACTGGATGAATCCAATGAGATTTAGGATATAATACACTTTTGTATTACTACTTAAATTCTCCACTTGATTAAATCATTCAAAATCAACCCCATCCACTTCAATGATTTCTATCTCCTCCCCCTTAAATTCAACTAACACAAATCCACCATCATGTGCTTTGATATATTTCTTTCCAAGAACAACATCCACCAATCTTCCTGTGTATCCTCCATGAGTCACAACTATCAAATTCTCTGCGCCCATCTCCTTCATTCTCTCTATCGAGGCTTTAACTCGATCAGTGAATTTCTCATCAGGCTCTGCTCCAAAGGCATATCCATTCTCCATCATTTCAACAATCTCTGGGTATTTCTCCTTGGCTTCCTGCTTGTTCATCCCAGATAAAAGTCCATAACCGTTTTTCTCCTTCACATACAAGAACTCCTCAACCGGAATGGATAGTTTGTTTGCAATAATTCTTGCTGATTCTTGAGCTCTCATCAAAGGAGAAGTCAAAACTTTCTCGAATTTAACCCCAAGCTCTGCAATTTTCTCAGCAGTCTTTTTAAGTTGGATTTTGCCCTTCGGAGTCATAGGGAAATCTCCCCAACCTCCGTATTGATCAGTAAGATCATCTACTGACTCACCATGACGTACAAAAAGAACTTTCATACTAATTATTTTAAGAATATGCTGATTTTAGCAGGAAATAAAAATCTTTCAAACCTCGAAAATATTTGTAAAAGATTCATTCACTATATATAATCCATCAGTTTTATTTACTATGGGGCACAATGAATACCATACTTGATGGGATCGAGCATGCAGAAAGAACCGAAGCACTTAGATACCCATATAATGAAATATTGTCAACTCTCCAGGAGAATCCTACAGGCTGCATGAGCTATCCTTACTTGGTCCTCAACTATCCTGAGTATGTCGCAGATCCTGCAAGAAATAAACTCGCAAACTTCATACGTAATCTAAACGATCTTTCAACATCATCCCTGGGACTCAATGTCAGAAGAATAAACCATGACCCTATTCCATATGGATTTGGATTAGTTAATGAAAATAGCCATGGTGAGAACTCTCCAGATTATCGCCTGGAAACTCTAGATCAAAGATGTCGCACTCAGGCACAAAGAGATCTATTGGACTATTACACAGAAGAGGGATTGCTGAAAAACTCTCCATCTTTCGTTTTGCATGGTAAAACAGTTAGCTTCCCTCCGATACTTGATTCTGGAGGGCATCCAGTACTCTATCATGCTTTGTTACATCCAGAAACTAATAAAAATGACGCTCAAAATCCAACCGAGGAAATCAATCCAGACCCAGAACTCATCGCCTTCTCCAGGAAAAGCCACCATCGAATATTTCGTAGACTGTGTGAGAGCGGTTACATTGACGATGCGGTTTTGAGGGAAATGAATCTATCTCCTGAATCTATGGGAAGATACAGAAGGATACTAAACGACATACTCCAGCCCTATTTTGGGGTCAAACTAGAAGGAGCCTATCCAGCTGGGTATTCTATTGATGGTGATTATAAATATCGGCATACACACATGATAAACTGGTTCGCACAAAATCTAGAAGACAAGTACCAGCACGTTAAGAAAATTGGAGGACACGAATATCTTTCTGGTGGTGCCTGTTGGGATTATCTAGCTAGGAAGTTCGATCAATCGGCGGGAACAAGAAATCTTTTCATCTATAAACACAATCCCCAATCCGACCAAACCATATTCTTTATGCATAATGATCTTTTAACAGAATTTAGCCCCCTTCAACTAAAAACGTCCAAACCACATTTAACATTTATAGGGAAACTCACGCCCAGCGGTTACCAGACAATCTGCATTGAAACGAGTGAGTCGTTATTTCAAGTTCTGCAAAATCTTCAGGTTGATCAAAACGGCAATCCGATAATAAGCAGGAATAGCGATACCCTTGACTACAATACCTTTAAAATTGGAAAACAAAGTCTGCAAAGCTCTCTGGATTTCTTGAGCTCTGCGGGTATTAGATACGAGGAGTTCGATGCCGATATCATGAGTGATAGCTACTTCCCAGAAATTTGGATTGAATAAACATTTGCAAAATATTACTCCAGTATATATAATCCATCAATTTTTATATACCTACTATGCCGGAAACACTATCAGCGGAGGCACTCTGTGAAATTTACAACCTAAGAATAGACGAACACTGTACCAGTCGAAAAGTCTTTAGCCCAGTAGATGAGTTTGGCAATCGCGAGGGTCACCAACTTGCCGCGCGGTGGGATTTTCACCTTAGAGAAATCATAAGTGATCAGGGGATGAATAAAAAACCCCTTGGAAAACTAGAGTTTGCCAAGTATTCTGACAACTTTATTTTCGTACCACTACATGTACTACACTCAAGCTTCGGATTCGATTAGAAAAATTCTAAGTAATAAAATTTATATGGATCGTATAGACTCTAAAGTATGCTAGAATTCACTAAATCTAACTAGCAAACCATGACAAAACCCAGGATAGTCTTCCTCATTCTTTTATTCGCCGCCCTAGCATTTGGAGGATTTTTACTTTATCAAAATAGAGATAATTCACCCTCCCTATTTGGAACAAATCTTGGCGGTCCTTCTTCTGAAAATACTTCTGATGAAGGCGTCAAAGGAATGCAGCCACAGAAAAGCGAGACCGACTGGACTACAAATGAACTTACTACCGCGGCCTGGGTTCCCTATTGGGATTTCTCGCGTGGACTTGAAACTTTGAAAGCGAATCCAGGCAAATTCGACTCGATCTCACCTGTCATATATCAACTCAACGCAGATGGGAGCCTGAAAAAAACAAAAGGCGATACATACAAGTCTCTTCAAAACTATGCAAATCAACAGGGGATCGAAGTCATCCCGTCGATCGCAATGTTTGACCATGACCTATTTACAAAAGTCTTGCAAGATGATGAAAATCGTCAGCGCCATATTGACGCGATCATCTCAGAAATCCAGACAAATAACTTTGAAGGAATTGATCTTGACTATGAATCGACCAAACTGGATGACAAAAAAGAATATCAAGAATTCATTCAAAAATTATCAGCCAGATGCAAAGAAATCGATGCCAAACTCGTCATCACAGTTCTTGCCAAATGGGGTGAGAACACTTACTACCCATCTCTTCGAGAAACTAGAAAAGTGCAGGATTGGAAATTTCTCTCTGAACACGCTGATGAAATTCGAATTATGGCATATGACTACACCAGTCAGTACTCAGAAGAACCAGGACCAATCGCGCCACTCCCTTGGATAGAATTAATTCTAAAAAAGGCAGTCAGAGAAATCCCTAAAGAAAAAATCGTACTTGGAGTGCATAATTATGCGTTCAATTGGGCCGCTCAAGAGGTCGAACCAGAGAACGATCTAGACAGAATCTTCAAGGACAATCCCCCAACAGAAAAATTGAAAGCCGATGCCTACACATACGATCAAGTAGTCAGCATCAAAGCAAAATATCCAGGAAGAGATCAGCCGGATTTACTCTGGGGGGAAAACTATTATTTGTATACTCGTGAGGAGGGTTCGCGCGTGCTGGTATATATAGACGAGAACGGAATCGCCGAAAGGAGAAAAATTTCGAAAAAGTATGGGATAAAAGGAGTGAGTTTTTGGAGATTGGGTGGGGATAGTCTTTTAAAGTATTGATTCAAAGCCGCATCCCTGGATCCCTATCCAATTGATCTATTTTTTTCTTACCCTGCAACATATCTGAATTACCGGAAGACATAGACAGAAACCCCGCCACCCCTATCATAGCCGCATTATCCATAAATAGATCTCCTGATTTTGGAATTTGAACTTTCACTCCCCTACTCTGCCCTAGTTTCTTCATTTCTTTCTGCAATTTTTCATTATGAACCACTCCGCCGCCAAGAAAAATCGACTTCACCTCAGGATATTTTTTCAAAGCCTTTCTAGTTTTATTCATAAGTGTCTCAACCGCGGCCTTTTGAAAACTTGCACAGATATCCGCCACAGTCTGCTTGCCTAAAACTTCTACCGCCGACCTCTCATCCTTATGATCGGGCGCTTCAACCCCAGGCTTCCAAGACACACCTTTCTTTCCCTGCCCCATTCTACTTTCGCCTTTCAAATCCCTAACCAAATACAAAACCGCAGTTTTCAAACCAGAATAACTCACATTGAAGTCAGCACTATTTTTCATGGCAACAGGAAGATCATGCTTTTCAGAATCTCCCTCTTTAGCCATTTTAGAAACAATCGGCCCGCCCGGATATCCAATCCCCAGAATCTTCGCCACCTTATCAAACGCCTCACCAATAGCGTCATCCAGAGTCTCACCAATTATTTCATACTCCCCTACTCCACTCGCTAAAACCAATTGAGTATGCCCGCCTGAAACAAGCACCCCGAGCACTGGAAAAATTTCGTCCATATTGCCTTCCTCGCCCGCGAACGAACTCAACAAATGCCCCTCCATGTGATCGACCGGTATAAGGGGTTTGTCATACTCAAGAGCCAATTTCTTTGCTTTTCTAATCCCTACCTCCAAAGCAATAGCCAAGCCCGGACCCTGTGTCACAGCAATCGCATCAATCTCATCCATCTCTTTTCCGGCCTGCTTCAAAGCCTCCTCCACAACAAAATCAATCCTTTTCTCATGCTCGCGTCTTGCGATTCCTGGCACAACACCTCCCCATGCCTTATGCAAATCAATCTGACTAGATATCACATTTGAAAGCACTTGCACGCCAGATGTCACAGCCACACTCGTATCATCACAAGATGTATCGATTGCCAAGATTGTTTGAATCTCTTTTCTCTTTTTCATAAGTTGAATTCTACCAGATTTTCTGCATATAATCGTATAAATCACTAACATTTTAGCGCACCTTCATGTCAGACAAAACAGATTGCATTTTCTGCAAAATCATCAAAGGCGAACTCCCAAGCAGGAAAATCTATGAGGACGACGAATATCTAGCGTTCCTAGATCTTTTTCCACCAGTAAAAGGCTACACTCTAGTGGTTCCTAAAAAGCATTATGAAAGAGTCTGGGATGTAGAAAATATTGGAGAATATTTCGAAGTTTGTAAAAAAATCGCCAAACACTTTCAAAAAGTCACAAACGATGATCTGGTCTTTACAATGATAGTCGGAGAAGAGGTGCCACACGCTCATATCAGATTATTTCCAGGCAATAACCAGGAATTTAACGAAAAGTTTTACGGATTCCTGGAGGAGACAAAAGCCGGTAAGCCACTCGACGATGAACAAGGCGAAGAGATTCGAAAAGAGTTTGAATTATCTTGAAAGCCAAATCTTTCTTCTGGTGCCAAAATGCGAAAAACGAAGCTCGTAAACGTTTGCCGACCTTTCGAAAATCTCAACAGCATTAGGTATTTTATCTGGCCATTCTATCACCAATATATTACCACTCCTGAGGGACTCATTCACCCCAAGTTGCTCAAGCACCTTGTCCGCTGATACAGACCCACCTTCCTTATCCAACCTCCAAAAGTCGTAGTGGTAAAGCCGATTGTAGTTTTTTAAATACTCCCCTTGCCCTTTTGGAATCTCATACTGCCTTTCTAAAACAAACGAAGGAGAAATCACATTCGCCTCTATTCCTAAACCCCTTGCCAGAGCCTGTGTAAACCTGGTTTTACCACTCCCCATCTCCCCGTATAGCAAAAAAACAAGAGGCCTATCGTCTGCAACCTGCTCGTCAACTTTTTCAAGAACCTCCCCTGCCACTTTCTCCAATTCCTTCTCTTCTTGAATCAGCCATTCGCCAGCCTGATTATTCAAAATATATTTATCGCCTCGCAAAACCTTTGCTGGATCAACAGTCGTATCAACCACAGTTGAAGTCTCTCTTTGCGGCAATTCGCCATGGTCCACAACCAAGTCAATTAACTCCCTCTGCTCTGGAGAAATTCCATCCAAAATATCCTCTACACTATATGGAGTTCTGTGCCCGGAAGCATTCGCGCTTGTTGCGGTAATCCCCTCCCCTACCTCTTCAATTATTTGATGCGGAAGAATGTGAGCCGGAATCCTAATCCCCAAAGTCCCTTTCGGAGCTAACAAATCATCTACTAGTTCTGACCCTTTACGAATTTTCGAAATCACTGTCACAGGGCCTGGCAATACTCTCTCATACAGATCCTCCGCAGTCTCATTCAACACCACATATTCCATAGCCATTTTTCGTGTTCCAACCGCCACAGAAATCGCCTTTCCCCCTCTAGCGCCCTTATATAGCATCAATTTTTCCACACCACCCCTAGAAGTGCACATTGCACCAATCCCATAAACAGTCTCTGTTGGATAAATTACAAGCCCGCCTTTTTTCAAAACGTTGGCGACCTCACGAAGTTCGTCAATATTCAATTCTCCTTTTGTAGCAATAGTTCTCATGCTCTGATTCTATCACGATCCACACAAAAAAAGAACTCCCTCTTAGGAAGTTCTTTTAATTCATCAAGTTGTACATTCGAACATGACTTCTTGACATTTAAAAGAAGTACTTCGAAATACACTTACTTAACCATATCCTTGAAAGCTTTTCCAGCTTTGAACACAGGAACGGTCCTTGCAGGAATTTGGATAGTTTCCCCAGTTTGTGGATTTCTTCCAGTCCTTGCTTGTCTCTGGCTAGCTTTGAAAGTTCCGAAGCCTGTTAGAGTTACTGAGTTACCACCATTGACGGTGTCCATAACTGCTCCCATAAATGCTTCTAGAACGTCAGCAACAGCCTTTTTTGTAAGACCTGTTTTGCCAGCAATCTGATCAACTAATGTTGTTTTATTCATCGTTTTGTAGCCTCCTTTCTTAGGTCCCCGATGAGGGATGTTTATTTGCTGAAAAAATTTAAGATTCAGCACCCATAGTCTAGAAAGAAAACTTGTTTATGTCAAGCGTTTGGCCTTTGTTTTCGGGCCTTTCCAGGATTTAGTATAAATAGAGAGCGACCTTAATCGCCAGAATACCTTAAGACTCAAGGGGTCTACTGGATTCACCCTCTGCACAGGCATTCTCACACATAACAAAACAATGAAAATTATATCGAAATCTGGCGAATCAGTGCTATCTAGCTTAATATTCTATCAATTCTTGAAATTTTCTTTGCAAAATTATTCTCAATTTCCACTAAAACCGAGTTAAAAACTCGCCTACCACTCTTCTCTGCTTTGAAGCTTTTTTTGTAAGGATACTTGAAGTTATGAATAATTGAATCAAAAGATGCCCAAAGGGAAGCGTCGCGTGGCCCGCACATTCCCACATCACTTACAAATGCACAACCCCACTCGTTATCTTCCCGACCCAAAATCCTCGTATCAACTGTACCAACATGGGTATGCGTACCAAAAACTGCTGCCACCTTATCCTTTACATACCATCCAAATGAAATTTTTTCTGCTGTTGCCTCAGCATGAAAATCAATCACAATTGGAATATCATCTAATTCCTTTCCAAATTTCTCCTTGAGCTCGTTATAAAATTCATCAAAAAACCAAAAAGGATTCCGAACTGGATCTCGCATAAAAACTTGCCCAATGAAATTCCCTACAATTACCTTACCTTTCGAGCCCAAATCTATTGTGGCCCAGCCTTTCCCAGGCAATTCAATATTTGCCTCATAATTATATGGACGAGTCAGCGGTAGGCTCTCATCCAATAGATCTGTCCGAAATTCTGCAATATCCCACACATGCTCGCCTGTTGTAAAATAGTCGATTCCATAGGATTGTAGCTCGTTTAAAATTTCACGTGTGACTCCTCTTCCCCCTGCCGCATTCTCAGCATTTGCGATAACAAGATCGATTTTCTCTTGCTCTTTTAGACCTGGGACAACATCACGAATAATTCGCCTTCCAACCTTAGTTGATATATCTCCAATAAATAACAATTTTATTTCTTTATTTTTTCCTGCCATAAAAATTCCCTAATTTATCAATTATACCAATTTTACGCTGCCTTTCACATGAAAAATGAGAATTTATTGGCTTACAAAGCCCAAGCTTGTATAATAGTTTTCATGGTATTAGATGTGATTCAAATCGGCGATCCAATACTTGAAGCGTCTGCAAAAAGAGTAGAGGATCTAAAAAAACCAGAGATTCAAAAGCTTATCGACGATATGCTTGAAACTTGTATCCACGAGAAGGAGCGCGCAGCAGGACTTTCCGCGCCCCAAGTCGGACAATCTCTTCAAATCTCAATTTGTAGAAGATTTGACAAAAGTGATGACTCAGATGAATGGGAGGTTATGATTAATCCTGAAATCACTTCAAAATCATCAGAAACAAGCACAGTTTGGGAAGGCTGCCTTAGTATTGGAGCTAATAGTAAGGCCCTATATGGCCCAGTAGCAAGACCAAAAAGAGTTAGGGTGGAATTTCTTAACAGAGTTGGGAAGAGGAAGCTGATTGATGCGCAAGATTATTTCAGCCACATAGTTCAACACGAAGTTGACCATCTCAACGGAATTCTCTTTATCAAATACGTTCCAAACCCTGACAAAAACCTGTGGACTTCAAAGGAACTAGACAAGTACATAGAAGAGTATAGCGAATTCCCAGAAATCGCCTGATCACTGCTCCAGAAACACACTTCCACCCCTGTAGCTCAACGCTTCTTGCATATGAGCAATCTCTACATATTCGCTTTTCTCCAAATCTGCTATCGTCCTTGCGACTTTTAAAGTATTGAAGAATCCCCTAGCAGACAATGATAATTTTGTTATTGCGTTGACAAGAAGAGCCTTGGCCTCAATTGTTGCTTTTATAAGTTCAGACGAATTCTCTTGAAGGATATCAGCATTGCATTGATAATCAAGAATTTCCATAAAACGCTTCAATTGGATCTCTCTTGCAGCTTGAACACGTTTAGCAATAGTGTGTGAGTTTTCGCGTCTTTCATCACAATTTAGATATTTTGACTCTAGCTTATGAACCTCGATAAACATATCAATTCTATCAATTATTGGTCCACTGATTCTTTTCAAATATCTTCTTCTTTCATTTTCACTGCACTTGCATGCCTTGTCATTATCCCCGAAGTACCCGCATTTACAGGGATTCATAGCAGCAATCAATTGAAAATTGGCAGGGAATGTGAGAGTGCTTCTAGCACGAGATACGCTCACCTTTTTATCTTCCATTGGTTGCCTTAGAACTTCAAGAGAGCGGAGGTCAAATTCAGGCAGTTCATCCAAAAACAAAACCCCTCTATGAGCTAGAGTTACCTCGCCAGGTTTAGGAAAACTTCCTCCGCCAACAAGCGCGCTTTGAGTAATAGTGTGATGAGGATCTCTAAATGGCCTGGACCGGATCAATGGACTTCCGGATTTGATATTACCAGCAAGACTATAAATTCTTGTAACCTCCAAACTTTCTTTTGTCGTCATCTCAGGAAGAATGCCCGAGAAAGCCTTTGCCATATATGTTTTGCCAGAACCCGGAACCCCACAAAACAATATATTGTGCCCTCCAGCTGCAGCAACTTCCAAAGCACGTTTCGCCCTATGTTGTCCTCGAATATTTGCAAAGTCATTCTCATGGTTTTGCAACTCACCTTCTCGAGTCAGAGAGCAGGGGAGTGCAGCACTCAAACTCTTTCCAGAAAAGTGCTCTAACAAACTTCGCATATCCCTTACTCCAAAAATTTCCGCGTCCTTAACTAGTGTGGCCTCTTTGGCATTCTCCTCTGGAACAAAGAATTGCCTAAAGCCTTGCCTCTTAGCCGAATCCACAAGGGCCAGCAACCCTCTCACAGAACGCAAATTGCCAGTCAAAGACAATTCGCCAAAAAATAGCTTGCCTGCAGGGTCAAATTTTTGAATTTCGCCACTTGCAAGTAGCAAACCTACAGCCATAGGCAAATCATAGGCAGTGCCAATCTTTGGGATGTCAGACGGAGCAAGACTTACAATTTTTCTACCTGATCCAAGCGTAATTCCATTATTTCGAAAAGCAGACAAAATCCGGTCCTTGGACTCCCTTACTGCCTTATCTGCCAAACCAACAATATTGATATTGCGTTCACCCTGAGCAATATCAACTTCTATCTCGATTATCTTTGCCTCCAATCCAATCAAAGTAGCTGTAAATACCTTGGCCAACATTCCTATCCTTGTAATAACTATTTCCTACGCCGAGTCTAGCAAAAACTTCTTAACAAATTCTGAATTCGTGTGCATTTTCCCAAACTGATATAATCGAACGAATTAAAAACTCACAAATGACATACTATTATCATTCATATAAATTTTGCCCAATCTGCGGGAATAAGTACTCCAAAAGCGATTTTAATGAGGCAGAAGCAATGTTTTCTTGCTCAAGATGCAATCACAAATTCTATCAAAACAAAGAGCCTACTGTAGCCGTCATTATTCCTTCAAAAGAAAACGAATTTGAAATATTGATGACAAAGAGAAATATAGCCCCGCACAGAGGAAAATTTGATCTTCCAGGAGGATTTCTAGAATATGAGGAAAGCCCAGAGGACGCAGCAGTAAGAGAAATCAAAGAAGAGCTAGACCTTGAAATCGAAATCAATAATCTATTTACAATCAAAATCAACGAGTATGTCTATCAAGAACTATTGTATTTGCACACAACTATATATTTAATCACTCACCCAATAAAAAGCTTGCCCAGAATCAAAGACGCTAAAGAAAATTCTGAATGTGCTTTTTTTGATTCCAGAAGGGTAGGGGAGTATAAAAAAAATATGGCCTTTGGACCCGAAGTTGATGTCCTACAGGAGTATGCAAAGTCTCTTGCCTCAAATTTATGATTAAAAAGGGCCTTTCATTTTCACAAATTCCCTTACTTAATAATATCCCACAAAATCAAAGAATAGTATCAGTCTTTTTGAGTAGCCATCCTCACATGTTTGAAGAGTGAGCATTGGAGTAGAGGAGA
>Ga0209976_10001683_pt1 | contig 12946 bp, 17 predicted proteins | sample SumtaG_FD_182806 | JGI IMG/M metagenome (GOLD analysis project Ga0209976, IMG submission 182806) | Deep subsurface microbial communities from Indian Ocean to uncover new lineages of life (NeLLi) - Sumatra_00157 metaG (SPAdes) (version 2) | ecosystem: Environmental > Aquatic > Marine > Oceanic >...
AGGTGATATTGTGTTTGAAGCAATTAAGGAAGATGTTTTTTACATTTTGACAGATACAAAACTGTATTATAGAAGAATGATACAAACCCGAAATGAGGAAATCATGGAGGCATATAAACAAAATAAACAAATTCATAAATCATTAGAAAAGATTTCTTAATTTATTTAATCCTTTATTGATTCTTAATATAATAACAAAAAAGGCGTCAGAAAAATATGAAAGAATTTAAAGAAAAAGTGGCAGTTATCACCGGTGCCGCAAGTGGAATTGGTCGAGGTATAGCTAGGAAAGCTGCCAAAGAGCGTATGAAAGTGGTATTGGCTGACATTGAAAAAGAGGCTTTAAATCAAACTGAAGAAGAATTAAAAACATCAGGAGCAGATGTAATATCAGTATTAATTGACGTTTCAAAATCCGAAGATATTGAAAGATTAGCCCAAGAAACACTCAATGCGTTTGGAGAAGTCCATTTATTATGCAATAATGCCGGGGTTGGCGTTCCAGGACCTATTTGGGAGGGCACTTTACCCGATTGGGAATGGATAATAGGAGTAAATTTATGGGGTGTAATTCATGGGGTTCGAACTTTCATTCCTATAATGCTTCAGCAGGATAATGAATGTCATATCGTTAATACTTCATCCATGGCTGGATTATTACCTGGAGATGAGAGACTTGGAATTTATGGTGTCACTAAGCATGGAGTAGTTGCACTTTCTGAGAGTCTACGAGCAAGTTTTGGGCAATTAGGAGCTAAAATTGGTGTTTCAGTTCTTTGTCCTGGAATTGTAAACACCAAAATTGTTAATTGCGAAAGAAATCGTCCAGCAGAATTTTGTGATCCAGATTATATGAATAAAGATCGGTTATTATTATTTGAACCAAGCATGGAAAGATATAAAAAAAATCATCCCGAAACTGAACAATATATCGATCTGGTTTTAGAAATGTACGAAAAAGGAACCTCACCAGATCAAGCAGGCGACGTTGTATTTGAAGCGATCAAGAATGATATATTTTATATTTATACAGAACTCGGATTAATGTGGAAGAAAGGTATGAAAACTCGGTTTGATGGAATTCTGGAGGATTATAATCAAATTAGATACATATTAAGGGATTTAAAATCCAAATAATTTGTTTTAGCAAATAGTACTTTAACTAATCCTGCTTCAATACCAATCCCGTAATTATACAATATTTATATTATAATATGGAAAATACTTTATTAACTAAATTTTAAATTCAGAATTCATTTAGGGTTTTAATGAAAAAAGCCTATAGGTTTATAATAATATTCTTATTCTTTATTTTAAGTTGTAGTTCCCTTTCATTTTATTTTTATTGTAAAAGGACTTTTGTATATAATTCTATTGAAATTGCCTTTAGCCGCTTTTTAATGCTCATGCTTTTTAATTTTTTTTTCTTTTCTTTTATCTTTTTACTAAATTTTGAATATTATAAACGAGTTTTCAAATATGTACTGCTTTTTATGGTACTTACTTGGGTTTTTATATATGTCACGGCATTAATTCCATCTTCACGTTTGTTTTGGAGTTTTTGGGAAATTATTACATTAATATCTTTTTCGATGATTGCTCCAGGATTGATTGTCTATATTGTTTATGATATAAAAAAAATCACGGCTAAATTTGAAGCTGCCACAATTTTAGGAAAATATCATTTACATGAGGGATTTGTTGGCATTATTTTTCTCATAATAGGTTTTTTTTTATTGGGATTACGATCATCTTTACTTTTTTTAAGCCATCCATATTACAGAAGATCAAGCTTAATTCTATTATTTGTTCAAATTCTCTCATTCATATTCCTTTATTTAGGAAGCTTTTTTTTCTTCCGAGATTGGCGAGATATAATTCATTTGAAATTTATAGAAATTAAATCTAATTCAGAAAATAATCTTCAACCTGCTCAAACCTCAGTTTTTAATCACATAACAAAAGAGGATCTGAATTTTTTTAAAATACCTAAGTTAATAATATATCCCCTTGGAATGTTATTAACTATCTTTTCTGTAAATATGGTTATTTATGGGACTGATTTCTTACCATATCAAATATTTAATATAGCTGACGAATCAGTTATTCAATTAGGTTATCTTATTTGTGTTATAGCTGGAGGACTAATTGGTATTGATTGGTATAGAATTTTTAAAATATTTTATCCTGAGTTTTATGAAAGAATTGAAAAAGAGATAACCCGTATAAAACATAAGAGATTATAGGAGGAATTGATTAAACTCCTTTCTTAAAATCTGGTACATTTTATTCATGGGTAAACCTATAACATTCGAAGAGGACCCCTGAATTGACTCGATAAAAAGACTTGCTCTTTCTCTAATAGAATAAGCACCAGCTCTTCCTTGCCATTCTCCAGTCTTAATATACCCCCATATTTCTGTATCGGTCAAATCTAAAAATTTTACTGAAGTAGAATCATGATCCATTATGATTTTAGGATTATAAGTCTCTGTAACAGCAATTCCTGTAATTAAATTATGTGACTTACCTGCTAATGTCTTTAAAATTCTAAATGCATGCTCCTCATCTTTAGCCTTTCCTATAATTTCACCATTTAATTCTACGATAGTGTCAGCCGCTACAATAATAGCGTCTTTGTTCTCTTGAGCTAATTTTTCTTTTGCCTTTAGTGCTTTTGCATTCGCTAATTGCTTTACTAATTCAATAGGATTAGAATTCTCTTTTTTATATTTATCTTCATCCACATTTGTTATCAAAACTTCAAATGGAAGTCTCGCCCCTTTAAGAATCTTCCTTCGGTCCAAGGATTTAGAAGCTAATACGATATTTTTCATAATTAATTAATTTTTTTTAGCAAATTTTATTTATAGTTTCTTACCTTTTAATCTCAGATTTATTCATTTATTTTAGTGGTCAAATGTTTATTAGCATTTTCTATATTTGGTTTGGTATTCTTACAATTTCTTACTTTGTTATCCTTTTTGGATTTTTATATTTTTCTTATAAATCAGATATCCTCAATAACATTTTAAGCGTTGGAGCTTTATTTTTTGTATTTATAAATGTACTCTTATTCCTTATATTAATGGTGCAGGATGAGGATCTTCATCAAGAAACGTTACCACTCTTCACATTCACTCTTCTATTGCCTATTGTATTAGTTGGTGCTACAATACTCATATCAACAGCATTAGTGGGTTTGTTTAGATTAACTGCGAAAGAAAAAGATATAAGTAAATTTGAGAATAGAATGGAAAATAAATTAAAAGAACTGAGTAAAATAAAAAAAGACATTATGAGAAAGATAAACCATGTATTAATTTTTATAGGTCTTGTTGGTGTTTGGTATATAAGTTATGATACGGTGAGAGGTTATGCCAAAAATGATGATAACAATAAAAATATAAAGATCGACCCAGACACAACCAACATGCTTTATTTGTATTTCAGAATATTGACAAAACCAAAATCTATTGAAAATATTATGCTTTCATTGCAATGGTTCTACTATGTGTTATTTTTCTTCTTCTATATCTTCTGCATCATAATGCTTGTAAATGAGCTTACGCGAAAAACAAGATACCTAGCATTCCCTTTTAATATACTCCCAATTTTAATAATGTCTGATGAGGAGAAACAATCCTATTGTACTTATCTTTATTTTAGCATAGGGCAAATGTTCGCCGCATTTTTATGTCCACCAATGGTTTTTTTTGCCATTCTCGGAATGAGTTCTATAGGAGATTTAATGACAAGCCAAATTGGAATACGATACGGAAAAAGGCATATCTCATGGAATACTAATAAAACGTATGAAGGGACAATAGCAGGGACCATAACTTGTTTTATAATATGCGTAATTTTCATAGGACCATTTTATGGATTGCTTCTGGCTGGAGCATTTATGATTTTTGATATGATTACTAGTAAACCAATCAAATTATCAGATAATTTACTAATTCCAATAGGATGTGCTATTATATACGTAATCGTTCGTTATGCTTTAGATGTAGATTATTTTTCGGTAATTTTACAATTTATTTAAGAGAGTCTTAGTAAAAAGAGAAAGAAAAATTTATATTTTTTTAAACTTAACCTCATATAACATTTATTATTCCATTAGAGAGTATTTTTTTTTAACAGCAAAATGAGCAAAAAAGTAAATTCAGAAAACGGAGAAACTCCAAACGACGATGAGGATAAAGTTACCTCTAAAGACGATAAATCTGATTCTATTGATTTAGATTGGATTTTTGATAAAGGTTGGTTGAGAACAAAGAAATAACACAATGAATTCCACTATTTTTAAAACAACTTTTATAAATGTAAGGTCATACCTGGAGGTAAATAATCTTTCCAATACCGATTTTTTATATAATCTGGTAATTCCATAATTTGTCACTACATAATCGTTCTTTTATTAAATTGTGAATTTCATATTATTTCGTTTTTAGAATTTAAAAAATTTTGCAATATATAATTCCTTTTTCTATTTTTACTTCTATTATCGAATAGATGTTTAGATCTAATTTTTCACAAGGTTTAGAAAATAATCAACAACTTGTTTTTCTAAGATAATATTATTTAGTTTATTAATGTGAACGATTCCAGTGGGACAGGTAATATTAATTTCAGTAAGATATTCACCGATCACATCAAATCCTACAAAATGAAGTCCATTCTTTAAAAGAAATTCTGAAACGGAATTAACTATTTCCTTTTCAAGATCTGTGATGGTTGTTTTACGAGCAATTCCCCCTTGTCCTAAATTGGCTAAATAATTATTTTTTAAGGGTTCTCGTAAAACCGCTCCGATAATCTTTCCCCCTAAAACAAGAATTCTCTTATCTCCAATTTGTACATCTGGTATATATTCTTGAATCATAACTGGGGTTGTAAAATTCTTAGTGTAGGCTTTTAATAATTTTTTGGAATCCTCGTCGTCTTTAGTAATCCATTCAACAGAACGTCCTTGATAAGAGGCTAGCGATTTAAGGATAAATCCGTCAGAGTGGCCCTTTAAAAAATCTTTTATTTGAAGTTCACTTGCAGTCACCATTGTATCGGGAATGTACTCTAAAAAAGGTAAAATTATTAATTTTTCATTGAAATCACGTAATGCTTGGGGAGAATTAATAACTAATGATTTTGAAAGGGATAATAATTCTGTAGCATAATGGAATGCAATATCATATGGTGGATCTTTTCTCATAAAAATAATATTAAACGAATCTAAAAGAGAAATATTACTCTGTCCGAGATCATAATATTTGTCAGTAAGAAAAAATGATCGTGATATACAGCTTACTTGATTTTTATAAAATAGATCTTGAACCGTGCAATAAAATACTTCAATTCCTTGACGAAAAGCCTCTTTCATTATAGCATAAGTCGAATCAGTTTCATAATTTAATTCTTCAATGGGATCGATTATAAATAGCCATTTCATAATATCACAGTCCAAGCATGGTTTGCCTATGCTCAAAAGCAATAGCGAGATCTGCAACCATCGTTAACATAGCATATAGTGAAAATTTGCCATTTTTTATAATAATGGGTTTAGTTAATTCGTTTTCAACTAGATCCTTAAAAAACATCCCTCTAGTATTAAGGTTTTTATCCTTATTTTTCATAGGATTGATTCGCGTAAAGCCACCAACGACAGACCCTCCAATATTATACAAAACTGGCTCCGCTGAATGATTATTAACAAAATCCTTAGTATAAATTCCTTCTTGGATCAATATACTATTGATTTTTGACCTTTGTTTTCCGTATATCATCTTTTTCCGATTTTTAGAATTGAGATTTACAATTTCTTCACCAGAAGAAACACTAACTATTCCTAAACCATATGTTCCTGAATTATTTTTAACAAAAACGAATGGTTCATCTGGAATATTATATTCATCATATTTTTGAGATATTTTATCGATGGTAGAATCCACTTCATCAGCCACTTTATCAAGAGAATCTTTATCTTTAAAATCTATATTGTCAGCATGAGTAAAAATAGTATTGAGAAACCAGGGATCTATAGATGTAAGAGAAGCCAATTCACTGATTAATTTATTAAAGTGAGAAAAATGGTCACTTTTTTTTCTGTTGTACCAGCCTAATGAGATTGGGGGGATAACCGGCTGTTGAATATTATCTAAAATTTCTGGTCTTTTTACTGAGAGGTCATTATTTAATATCACAATTCCATCATGAAATGATTCTGTGTATATCTTATCATCATTTCGAAAAATTTTTTCCATTTTTAAATAATTTCCATCATTGTCTAAAACGGTTTTAGTGCGAGGAGAGTTTTCTTTGCCTTCTCCTCCAAGATAGCCAAGAGCTGTGTTAAATCCAGATGCATTCAAAATTTGTTTCAGCGTAGTAATATTACTAAAGTAATATGAATTTCTTGTATGATTTTCCGAGACTAGTAAAATATTTTTCTTTGGAGTAAATGAGAGAAGATAATTAAAAAAATTTTTTGAAGCAAGTTTCCGGGAATTTACATCAAGATTGTTAAAACCTGAAGGAAATACATTAGCATCTACAATTGAAACTTTATAACCACTGTCTCTTAAATCAAATGAAGAAAAAATGGGAAGGGGGATCTTATTTTCGCTTAAAATTTCTAATTTTTGTTTATACCATGAAATTATATTTTCTTTCTGTTCTCCCAGGTAATTTTGAAGATATTCGAATTTAACCATTTTTCTTTAAAATAATAATCCTGCGGGTGTTCACGATTATTCTAATACTAATATTCTAGATTAAAATTTAAATTTTTAAACTTATCCTTTTCATAACTTGGTTAGATAGAAAGTGGAAAATCTCATAAAAAGTTTCCTTATCGACTTATAGATAAGGTTAAAATATTGATCAAATACTTGATCAAATACTTGATCAAATAATAATAAAGAACTCCGTAATAAGATGGTTATTTTCTCATATTTACCGGTTACAATTTTATGCCTCATTTTTGCAGCAATAATGTTCATACATATAATAAAAACATGGAATTCTGAAAATAAGAGTGCTTATAAAAAAATTAATGAGATAATTTACACTCTATTAACACTGGCATTTGCTATTTTATATCCGTTTTTAATAATAAAATTTGCAGGGAATAATGATGGAATCATAATACCTAAAGCTGTAGATGAACTAACGCTTTTAGGGAATATTTTTATTGTTGGAGTTATGATATGTGTGGCTTTTTGGGGGATTTCAGCAAAATTAAGAACTATTAGAAATCCTGAACTTTTAATTGATCAACACAATTATGAAGTTTTTTGTAAGGAATTTCTGGAAGAATATTCTGAAAGAAGTCAAATAAAGCGAAGAATCACTCATATCCTTCCTGGAGCTGTGGTTGGATTAAGTATTGCAATTGTCTATTACTTCTTTTTTGAACTATTAGGAAATGCATGGATCGACTATGCCTTGTTTATAACAATTATAATCGGTATTGATTTCGCTTTTACTCTTATAGCTCAAGACTTAATTCGGTTATTTGATTTTAGTTACATGCCTCCTACTGCTATTAAAATGTGTAAAGCGGGACTCACACCTGATGAATTAGATTCGTTTTCAAGCACCTCTGTTATGGTTTTTTCTTTTGTACCCTTTATTATTTTTAGTTTTCCTATCCTTTTTATAGTTATTTTAATAACATCTGTGGCTGATGCTATGGCCTCAATGATCGGAATTTTTAAAGGAGATAAAAAACATCATTTTCCAAAAAGTACAAATAAATCTATTGAAGGCTATATTGGAGGTTTTATATTTACATTTATTTGTACAGTCTTCGCTGTAGTTTTTTCTAATCATTTTCGGCTATCAAATTGGGGATTAGAATTAACATTTTACGTTGCCCTAATTCTTTCAATTGTATTTGTTTTTATAGATCTCTTAACAAGCAAAATTAAATTACAAGATAATTATTTAAATCCGTTTATAACTGGATTTGTTCTTATACTAATTCTTATTTCTGCTAATATTTCTGTATATTAAATTGTCTAAGTAAATTCTGAATTCTTAGAGGATACGGATGATTTTATTTATCATTTTCATATGGCAGTAGGCATTATGGAGGCAATTCTTATAAGAGAAATTGGACGACCTGTAGAATGTTTTATAGAAGATATTCATATTTCCGATAATAAAGAAGATTCCTACGTGGAAATCTCAGTGAATATCAAATAAGGACTTATCTCATTAAAAACTAAAAGGAAAACAGTTTATCCGCCAAAGAATATGTAGATAAAGGAAATATCGTCACCATCTTTTAAGGGAGTCTCTAAAAACCTATCGTGTCTATAACTTCTTCCATTAATTATTATTGAAAGCATTTTATGTAGTTCATCCTTTTTTTCTTTATCCCAAACAAGATTTTTAAAGTCATCGCCGTATTTTTCTTGAAAATATTCAATCAATTCAATTAATTTTAATTCTTTATCAAAATATACCACATCATTTGATTTTTTAGCTAAAATACTAAATGGTGGTTCCATATGAATGAGATATTTTACCTTCCCGCTACTAATACAAATCCCCTCATATTCATATTCATCTCAATAATTTCTATATAAAAGAAATTAAAAAATCTATAAAATTTTGATGTTTAATTTTTATAGTATGTAGAATTTATTAATAAAAATTCTCCATTAAGACAGAAAATTTTAGGATTATTGTTGAAATAGAAAATAAAACAGAAATATAATAAAATAAAAAAACAAGAGTAATTAATTATAAAAGCATTATTTTGATAATTTTGCTTTATTCTGCTTTTGGTTCTTCTTTTGTTTCTTTTACCGCTTTCTTTGCGCCTTCTTTGGCTCCTTTTTTAGCGACTTTTTTTGTTACTTTCTTTACACCACTTTTTGCTTTAGATCCAACATTCTTCATTTTATCTTTAAATTTTCCCAATGTAACCATCTCTAATTTATAATTTTTTTAGATATGAATTTTCTTAAAGTAATTATATATGTAGGTTTTATAAATTTATCCTTCTATAATGTTTATTTAAATACTTTCTATAAAACATAGAATAAATATAAATTAATACTAGACAGCCCTTTTTTAGCAAGTATAGTAAATTAATAAATAGTTAATAAGGATTTTTTTAAAATTGTATATCAAATAGAAAACCAACAAGAAAATAAAGCTCAAATCAAACCATTGAAATTTTCTCTGTTAATTTTTACCAAAAAGTAAAAATGTTATAAAATCTTTTGATTTATCTGAATCTATTAAGAATTGTTAGGCTTTATTAAAGTTTTAACAGATAAATTATATAAGAATACTTCAAAACTCATAATATAATATGGCTAAAGTAATTTTTATTTCTAATGATAATGTCCGAGATGCTTGGCTTTCTGCTTTAGGGCAAGTGTTATATACCGGAGATGATATTAAAACAGAGTATGATAAACCTAAAGAGCCACCTTCTAAAGACGCGACAGTGTTAATTGAAATTAAGAACCCCATGAGCAATCCAATTAAGCGCGGAGATAAAGTCTTAAAAATCAAGTCAAAATATGGTAACTCTTATGAAGTCTATGGAAATATGGCAGATACATTTTTAATTGGCTCAATTCAGAGTGGTTATATCGAAGAAATTATGGAGGGTACAAATGATCATTACATATGGGAGTCTGGCGTTAGTTTCCCTTATTCTTATCATGATAGAATATTTAATTACACTCCTTTCTCTTTAGAAGATACCATTCATGTAGATTATGACTTAGAATTTGTTGATCATGAATTTGTTAAAAAACACCAGAAATTAATAAAAGCTGAGAAGATCAAGGGTACTCCAGAATCAAATACATGGAAATTAAAAAATGGGGTAGAATTCGATTTAGATAAAAAAATCTCTGAACAAATAGGCATTGAAAAACTTCCCATTGGTATTTTAAATTTTCCAAAAATAAATCAAATTGAATATATTATTCAAAAATTAAAGAAAAGTCCTTATAGTCGCAGGGCACAAGCAATTACATGGAGACCGCTTATCGATCCATATCATACTGATCCTCCCTGTCTTCAAAGAATTTATATGAGAATAAAGGAGGGAAAACTCATAATGCAAACAACATGGAGGAGTCGAGATCTTTTTCGGGCCTGGGAGGCTAATGTAAATGGCATGGTTAGAATTCAAAAACACGTGGCAGATAAACTTGGAGTAGAAATGGGTCATTATTTGGATTTCAGTAATTCTCTTCATATTTATGGAGTTAATATTCCTGAAGTAATGGATATGTTTAATCGAATGAAGAACAGAGGAGAACCATTTCCAAAAGAAGTTGTGGAGCTAATGGAGAAAAAATAGAATATCTAAAATTTAAAGTATGTTATTTTATTATTACTAAAAAAAAATTAACAAAAGTGATTTAATCAAATGCCAAATGTTGTGATAGATGGTCCTATAATAGAAGATTTAGAGGTTAAACGAACCTTAGTAAAAGAAATTACTGATGCTCTTGAAAAAGCTTATAAGATACCAAGATTTGCATATGTGGTTGTTATTAGAGAAAATTCACCTGAAAATGTAGGGGTAGCAGGTACTTTATTGATAGATAGAAAAGAGTAGTAGGTTTAATTTTTAAAAGATTTTAGGAAATATGCTTTGTAAAGTATTAAGATATCAAGGGAGCGGGATTTGTTTTTCTTATGCTCTTTAAACAATCTATGTAGCTATTTCTTTATAATTTTAAATACGTAGGTTTAACTTTTTTTATTTTTAGGAGATTTAAAGTAATTATTGGAAAAAAAGACAATATTGAATTACCTTTTTTTTATAAATGTGATTTTATTAACACCTGACAACTGATCGAAATTTCTTTCAATCTCTACCCAACTATTTTTATAATAGAAATTATTAGCTTTCACATTCCCCTCGAAACTCTCGAGTCTAATTTCATTGAAAGAGTTGAAGAGATGGTCTTCACAATGTTTTAAAAGTGTTGTTCCATAGCCCTGACGATGATAAGTATGATCAATCATCATCAGATCGATTAAGTTCCCTTTACATACAGAGAATCCGATTATTTTGCTATCATTAACAATCACCCAGCAGTTATCAATATTTTCATCAATATATTGATCTGATGCTCCACTTTCTATAAACCATTTTACTCCTTCATCCCCGAGAAAGGAACGATAATTCAAATCTATTGTTTTTCTAGATATATTTTTTAAAGGGACGACATCTTGAATTATAGCCTTTCTTATATCGATTTTCATATAGTTTTACTTTCTTTTAGCCACGGTATAAAATTAATCATCTACCGATAAAGTTTCTTCTTTAGAGAATTTTTGGAAATATCCTTTGCGTATTTTTTTCAATCTGACGCTCTAATTCATCAGCAGGAATTTCTTTAAATTTCGATATTAAGTTCAGAACTTCACGAGTCATTGCGGGAGTTCCAATTTTTCCAGAATATTCTACTGGTCCATCGCTCTCTAATAGTAAATGTTCTTTATCTACATTTAAAACTACTTTTTTTACAGCAGGAGAGTATTTTATCGCAGGTGTAATTGAAAAATAATAACCTCTATCAATTCCTTTTTTTAGGTAAGTTTCAGGTCCGCTGTACCAATGAATGTTTATATTAGGAAGTTTATAGGAAGGTAAAGAGTTAAATATTATTTTTTCTGCTCCTTTTGTATGGAGGTTTACGGGCAATTCTAATTCTTGAGCTAATGCCAGCATTTTATCAAATATTACTTTTTGTATCGGATATAATTCCTTTTCCTTAATAAAGTGGTGATCTAATCCAATTTCGCCGATTGCACATAAAAGTTTCTGATTTGTTCTTATGAAACCCATTATAGAATCTAATTGATTTTCAATGTGTTTATTTAATCGTACTTCTTCTGGATGAATCCCTAAAGCGGGATATATTTGATCATATTGCTTAGCGATTTCTAACACTCTTTCAAGACCAAAGGCACTCATTCCTACAGAAATGATTTTTTTAACACCTTGAATTTCTGCTTCCTTAATAATCTCATCAATAGCCAAGTAGAGATTGCAGTGACAATGTATATCTATTAACATTATAAAAACTCCAAACTAATTATTTTTTATAAGGTATAAATCTCTAATTATTCAAAAAAAGATACTTTATAAAATTGAAATTTTTTCTCTTAATTTGGCAATTTCCATTACCAGATTAAATTTTTTTGAATTTTTAATATCATCTGATTCTAAAACAAGTTTTAAATCTTCTAATTTTTTCAATAAATAGTCCTTTAAATCAAAAGGTTTGATGGATTTAGGTAATGGTTCAATTTTCGAAACTTTTTTCTCTCTTAAGGAAGAAATAGCTTTTGCTAATTGCATTTGAAACCCTTGATACGAATCGACTTGATCAAGAGTATCGAAAGATTTCTTTAACCCGTCTATAAAAGCTTCAATGTCTTCAATGTCTATATGTTCGTCTTTCATTTTAAAGTAAAATTATAAAGTCCAAAATTAAATTATGTAATCTTTAAAAAAATTTAAAACTTATATTTTAAAATTCAAGATTGCTAATCTAACTTTCTGAAAAAATGATAATCTATTAAACTTTTCAAATTTAAATTTTAATTAGATAATTTATGATTTTACTTTAGTGATTTTAATGAAAAATAAGTATATAATAATGAAACCCGAAGATAATTGTGCTACGAGTTTAACCGATATTCCTAAGGATGAAGTAATTCAAATTAATGGAAACAAAACCATAAAAATTAATCATGATATTCCTATGGGTCATAAATTTGCTCTAAAAAACATAAATAAAGGTGATTTAATTAAAAAATATGGTCAAATTATCGGGGTAGCCATTGAAGATATAAAAGTGGGTGATTGGATTCACACTCATAACATTAAAAGCCATTATTTGGAGAGGGTTGTTAATGAATGAAGAATTTATGGGTTTTGAAAGGCCTAAGG
>Ga0209976_10001684_pt1 | contig 12936 bp, 17 predicted proteins | sample SumtaG_FD_182806 | JGI IMG/M metagenome (GOLD analysis project Ga0209976, IMG submission 182806) | Deep subsurface microbial communities from Indian Ocean to uncover new lineages of life (NeLLi) - Sumatra_00157 metaG (SPAdes) (version 2) | ecosystem: Environmental > Aquatic > Marine > Oceanic >...
ATATGACTATCTAGATACTGAATATCCTATTGATGATATAACTTCGGTTAGATCTTTAAATGAAAACTTACTAGTTGCTGTTTCAGGGATAGAGGATTTTATATTTTCGTTAAGAGTTGGCGCTGGAACGGCTAATATTAATCGTGGTAATTTCACTAGTGACTATATATATGGTATATTTGAGATGTGTAAGGTATATTTACACATGGCTGTTAGTAAAAATTTCAATTATGCATTTGATACTTTGCTTAATAGTGTTTATATTGCTGATGATCTTAAAGTTGCTGCGTTAGAATTTTCTATTAGGGCTATGAAAAAAAGTAATGATAATAAACTTATACATGTCTATGATCGTGTTTCAAAAGAAATAAGTGAAAAGTATAAGAAATTTCCTGAAATAGTTTCATATATATTGGGTGACTGGTATGCAAAATATCGCATTTAATATAGTGACAAAGGTTATGGAGTTGTAGAAGATGAAACATATTGCGAAAGAGATTGTGGATAGAATCCTTGATGATCTTACAGATCGTAGAGGATTGAGGCATGAGTGGGATTTAATAGATGAAGATATAAAAAATGAAATTCGAACGAGTTGGTTTGATATTATTAATGAGGTCTTAAATGAGCGGTCATAAAATATCTAAGGATCAAAAAATCTTTTGAGGGAGGAAATTGAGGGAGGAAATTATGGGCGAAACTAGGAAGGCAGAAACTGAAAAACTGTTTAATATATCAATGAAAGTTATGGAATTGTTAGAAAGTGAAATTGATTTGGCTGATGCTGATAAGCAAGTTGTGTTAAGAATTTGTATAGCCAAAATAGAAACAGAAATGCAGATGAGATTTATTGCTATGCATACACGGAATATTATGTTAGGGAAAATATAAGGAGAAAGTTTATGAGAATGTATCAAGGTAGAGGATTAACTGAGGCAGCACAAGAATTTTTAGATGAAAATGTTGTGCGTGTTGAAGGAGATAAATGTCCTCGTTGTGATAAGGTTTTGAATACAAAGATGTCGTCTAACATATATGAAGAAGTAGATGCTTTTTATGGTTGCGGTCCACGTTTGTTAGAGTATGATTTAGACGATGGTAGGATTGCTAGAGAAGTTGTACAAGCTATGCCCTGGTCTTCTGGTCCTGTGTGTTTTAAATGTCTTGAAATTGATGGCGAAAAATGTTTTGAGTGGTCTCAAGAAGAAATAGATAAAGCTTAAACATTATCTAAATATAATATGAAGCTCTCCAAAATTTTAAGTATTCTTAAATTTAATAAGATACATGTTGGTGAACGTGATGGTAAAGTGTTTCATACAGACCAGGGGAGTTTGTATTTGTACAGGTCTAAGTATAGATTTTATGAAGCAAAAGAAACTAATATTCCTTTTTTCATCTATAAAAAACTTCCTACAAATGTATCTAGACTTATAGTAGTATATAAAGACAGCTTATTTCTATTAAATGTTGATGATATAATAAAAGTTCCAAGATTAGTTGGTGGTAAAAAAGTTTTACCCATACATGAGAGTTCTCTAATTCCTCTTAGAATTCCTCCTAAGTCTACACGAACTGGAAAGTTCATTCATCTTCATAGCCACTCAGAGTATTCTTTATTAGATAGTGTATCTAGTTGTAAAGCTTATGTTGAAAAAGCTACTAGTCTTGGTGTTGAGAGCATGGCTATTACAGATCATGGAAATATGAGTGGTCATATGGATTTCTATTTACGCTGCAAGGCTAGTGGTATAAAGCCAATATTTGGAATTGAGGCTTATTTTGTTGATGATGCTACTATTAAAGATAGTGATCATAGATCAACAAATCATATAGTTTTATTAGCTAAGAATGAGGAGGGTTATAAAAATCTCTTAAAGTTACAGAAGATATCTTGGTCTGATGAATGTTTTTATTATAGGCCACGTATCGATTGGGGCATGCTAAAGGCATACAAAGGGGGGTTGGTGTGCCTTACAGCATGTCTGAGGGGCTTAATAGGGGTTAATTTAATGGCAAATAAGCCTAAAAAGGCCCGTAAAAATGCAAAAAAACTACATCGTATCTTCGGCGATGATTTATATTTAGAATTACAATTATTAAATATTTCTGATGGTGAAAAGGATTTACAATATATAGTCAATAATGGGCTGATTAGTATTGCAGAAGAACTTGGTCTATCTACTGTTATAACTAATGATGTTCATTATGTTGATAAGGGTATGCATGAACTACAAGATATGGTGATTAAGATACATCGTGATACTGAATTGTATAGTATAAAGTGTAAGGATTTGTGGTTTAAAACTTATGATGAAATGTTGGAAGCGTATAAGAAGAATTGTAGTTATGTTCCAAAGAGAGTTTTTAATCTTTCTATAGATGCTACTAGAGAGATAGCTAATAAGTGTAATTATGAAATACCTACGGGTGAGGCACACTTTCCTAAATATGATTATGTAAGACATCCTGTGTATATGAAATGGGGTAGAGATATAAATAAACATGAATTCTTAGAGAAGCTTGTTAGAATATCTGCAAAGCGTAAAGGGTTATGGGAAAAAGAAGGATATAAAGAACGAATAAAATATGAACTTGATGCTTTTGAAAAAACCAACAGTGTCGATTATCTGTTAATTGTTGATGATTTGTTGCGAAATATGAGAGGATTGGGTTGTTTGTTCAATATGAGAGGTTCTGCGAATGGAAGTTTGGTATGCCATGTATTAGGATTTAGTGTTGTTGATCCTATTAAGTATAGTATTATGTTTGAACGATTTATTAGTCCGGGTCGTGTTTTACAAGGTATGCAAGATATTGACATTGATCTTGATTTTGAAGCTGAGTATCGTGATGTTGCTATTGATTATTTAAAAAAATATTATGGTGAGGACCACATTTGTTCAGTATGTGCTTTTAATAGATTGCAATTAAGAAGTTCCATAAAGAGGCTTGCAAAAGTTGAATATAATAAGATAAATAGGGTGATAGATGTCACTGAAGATGAGCATGAACTTTTAATCTTAAAAGAAAAGTTACAGAATTTTAGTTATCAGTCTATTAATAAAGTAACTAAAGAAATACATGGTGAAGTTGCTGATTCATTAGGTTCTGAAGAAGTTCAACAGTGGTATGATAGTAATAAGGAGTGGTACAATAGATATGTTAGGCCGATAATAGGAAATGCTTATACTGCTGGTATACATCCTGCTGGAGTAGTTATTACTCCTACTCCTTATGACGAGTGGATACCTGTTCGAACACAGAAAGATAAGGCTGGTAATCGTGTTTATACCTCGCAATGGGAAAATTCTCATACTTATGAGGAGTTTCTTAATGAGCGTGGTGTAATGATATTAGATATACTTGGAGTAAAGACTCTTAGTATAATAAGTAAGACTATTGCTGATGTAAATAGCAGGCATGGTAAGAGAATAAGTTTGGATAATATTCCTACTGATGATCCTAAAGTATATGAAACTTTATCTAATGGTGAAAATTTAGGCTATTTTCAATTAGGCAAGCCTTCGCTAAAAGGGTTGTTGAAAGAATTGTCACCAGATAGGATAGAGGATTTGATATTTCTCAGTGCTGCTGACAGGCCAGGAGCTTTAGCTGCTCAGGCTCATATAAGATATATAAAAAGAAAACATGGTAGAGAGAAAGTTACTTTTCCACATAAGTCTTTAAGGAGTGTTCTTAAAGATACTTATGGTGTAGTTGTTTATAGTGAACATATAATGAAAACTGCTACTGAGTTCGCTGGTATGTCTATAGTTGAAGCTGAGGAATTACGTAAGATTATAAAAGCTAAGGATCCAGTGAGATTTAATAAATATAAGACAAATTTTATTAATGGTGCTAAAAAGAAGTGGGGTAAAGATGTCAAGAATACTGCTGAAAAAATTTGGGAAACATTTAGAGCAAGTGCTACATATTTATTTCCATTAGGACATGCTACAGCTTATGGGATTTATGGAAATGCTACTCAATGGCTTAAAATATATTATCCTATTGAATTTTTTAAAAATTATCTTGATTATGCAAATGATACAGAATATCCAACAATAATGTCTATTGCTAAAAATCAATACAATGTCAAATTTGTAATGCCTAGTGTTAATTTTAGTAAGTCTAGTTTTAGTATTAGAAATAATAAAATAGTATGGTCACTAAAAAGTGTTAAGAGTATAGGTGATAAGGCAGCAGATGAAATTGCTTTACATCAACCATACGAGTCGTTTGAGTATTTTTTTAATACTATTAATAAACGTGTCTGTAATGTTAAAGTCGTAATTTCTTTAATTATAGCTGGAGCTTTTAGAAAATTTAGTGATATAGGTACGCTTGTAGATGAATATTATAAGCTAAAGAAGAAAAGTGTTCCTGAAGAGTATGCTGATTTAGAAGACGTTGATTGGCAGGTTGAACGTAGGAAAATTATAACGTATTCTATTAAGTCGATTAAGGATATATTTAAAAATTCATTAAAAAGGATTGATGATCATGAGACTTTTTTAAAAGCTCCTATGAATAGTAGAGTTGTAGTTGCTGGTAGAGTAGATAGTAAAATTGAGATTGAGCCTAAAAGAGGAGGTACAATGTGGTTGTTGACTTTAGAAGATTTGGGTGAACAATACAATATAGTTTTTTGGAATGCTTTTTTGAAAAACTTTAAGACTAAGGTAAGTGATATAGTAAAGGGTAGTATTGTTGTGATAAGTGGTTATAGAAAGAAGTCTCCTAAAGGTGATCCTCAATTAACTCTTGGTAGAGAAAGTGGTTGTTATGTTAAGGTGTTGAAGAAATAACTATATTAGCCTAATAGCCGTATATATTATATACTTATTCTAAATAAATTTTGAATAATTGGAGGTAGTGTAAATGAAAGAAAAGTTAGATGTACAAACTTATCCAGCTTTGATGCATAAGATAAATAGAATCTATGATTTGTATAATTGGGGACTTAATATTCCACGTATGATATTCTTCCAAAAAGGTGCTGTTTATAATCGTAAGGAACTTATTGAGTTTCTTAAGAGAAGTTTGCATGTAAAAAAGTTTAATATAAGAACATATGGTTATGATGTTGAAACAATGCAAGAAGAATGGAGCAGTAAACATTATGTAGGATTGAGTGAACAGGAGACCATTGCAACTGTGGATAAAATTATAGAGAGCAAATTTTGTATGATAGATGCTGAAGTACCAGGTGATGGGATATATGCTGGAAATTTGGTTATTCAGAAGAATGATTATTGTATTATAGAATATTTTCATGGCTCTGGGGCTATGGTTCGTATGGCTAATGAATCTGTAAATGGTAGTGTTGTAGAAGTAAAAAAAGATCTTAGAAAAGGCAAACATGAATCTTTAATTAAAGTAATTGATGTAATATTAAAGCTTGCTAAGAGAGATATACTTTTTGAGTGGAGTGTTCAAAGAAATCCATGTGGTGTGTTGGGTGAAGAGATTATATGGTGGGAATGGCGGAGTTGGGTTTCTCTATAAAAACAATAGGTTAGATGAACAATGATAAGAAAAGAAGATAGAGTAAGAGACAGGTTATTGTCTGGTGGAGAATTATTAGTTGGGGCTTTTGGACATTTTGGTTTAAACAAAGATTATTATACTAGTGATCTAACAGGAAAGGCTAAAAGAAAACGTAAAGGACATAATAAAGCAGTTTATAAAAGTCGCAGATTGAATCGTAAAAGGGGATAAAAATGCTAAAGTATGTGTTACTATTATCTTTGTTGTTGTTTCCGTCAGAATTAGCTCCGGACTATAGTAGAATGTGCTACAGTAAATTTCCTTGTACTATAATGGAAACTAGAAGTTTTGCTTATGTAATGTATGAACCAGGTGGAGAAATAATTAAAAGGCAAAAAAGCTAAAAAAGATAAGATTTGTCCGATGATAGACTTATAGAATAAGTCACATGAATAAAGGGCAGGATGGGATGAATGTGACTTTCTTTCATACCTAAAAAATAAATTAAGCGAGATGTCGCATCTTCTCGCCTGTTCCTTATATTAAAAGTTATTAAAGAAAGTTAGGAGGCAAACATGGTATTGATAGATGTGGTCAAAAAAATGAAGGAAGCTGGATATGCTAAAATTCCTACTAATGATCTGTTAGCTGTGTTATATGATGGAATTAAAGCTATTGGCAGCATATTAGTTGAAGCTGGTGAAGGAGCAATGTTTCAAATTCCTAGGTTTGGCACATTTAAAGTACAGAGAATGAAAGCTAGAATTTCTAGAAATCCAAGGGACGGTTCTACAATAAAAGTGCCATCTAAACTAAAGGTTAAATTTAAACCTTCTACTATTCTACAGGAGGGACTCAATAAAATGAATAGGAGACGACCAAGGTAGGGAGGTAGTAAATAGAGAAAAGAAAAAAGGATTGATATAATGGGTGAATTAATTTTTGTTACTGTTGTTGGAATTATTATTGGAATGTGTTTAGGTGTAAAGATAGCTAACTATGCTTGGACAACTCAACCTGGAAATATTATGACTTGTAGTCGTGGAACATATATAGTGAAAAAGGTGTTAGATTATTAATATAGGGGGCACAATGTCAATAGATCTTGGTGAACTTGAAGTTCTTATCAGAAGTACTTTACGCATACATATGGAGGATGATGATATTGGTAAGGGCCAACTTGTTGATTTATATGATGAACTTGTAATTGGTTTGGATGTTGATGAAGAACTTGAAAAGACATTTGTTATGTATCAGTGGGCTAGTACAATCAGTGCTATGTTTGAAGAACAGGCTGATTTGGCAACTATAGATCGTCGTGCATGGGGAGGCCAAACAGCATTAGATCTTAAAAGTCATGGTATTAAATCTACTGATGCAGATGTTAAAAATGCTATAAGATCTGAAGCAGAATGGGCTAGACTTAGTAAAGAGGAGGTGAAATATAAGAAATTTGCGAGTATTTTTAGGAGCTTTGCTATGATATTGTATAGGAAGGCTGATAGTCTTATTTCAAGAATAGGTGTGAGAAAAAAAGCTGATTATGGTGATTTTAATGTGCGTACAAAAGTTAAGAAGAAAATTAAGAAGCGTATAGAACGTAAATCGGTTTAAAGAACTTGTAAAAAAACAAATTAACTTAAGGAGGACACAAGATGGTTAAAGCAAAGAAAAAGAAAAAAATTAAAAGAAAGTCTGTTGAGGTGAGGGAAGGTAAGATTACTACTATGGTTAGTGACCTTATGGAGATAGTTGTCAGAGCTAAAGTTAGTGCTGTAAAATTTGATGAAACAGGTCGTGGTTGGAAGGCTAGAGGGGCTGATGTACGAAAGCATATGCAGAGTATTAAAACATTAGCACAACAAATTAGGATGGATATCCAAGAAATTGTAAATGAGGGCTAGGAGGAGGATAAATTATGAAGGCGATTCATTGGGTTATAATAGGTAGTTTGATATTTATGTTACTTCTCGGAACTGGTTTGGCAGGATGTCCTGTTTATAATGTTTGGCAACAGGGGCTTGCTGGAGAAGCAAGATTGAAACGAGCAGTACAAGAGAAACAAATTGCTATTGAGCAAGCCAAGGCAGAGGTTGAATCATCTAAGCTGAGAGCAGAGGCAATTCAAACTATCGGTGCTATGGCTAAAAAGTATCCCGAATATAGACTTCAGGAATTTATAGGGGCTTTTGCTGATGCAATGGGAAATGGTAAAATTCAAAAGATTATTTATGTACCAACTGAGGCAAATATTCCAATTATTGAAGCTACAAGATTAAATGAATAACAATGTAGGGAGAAATCAATTGTGCGTGAAGAAAAATGCGAAATTGTTCCTCTTGGTAGTTTTGGTGATTATCAAGAATTATCTGGATGTAGTTGGTGTAATAGAAGAAAAAGGTGTATTAAATTAACTAAAAGGGAGAAAGGGAAAATGGCAAAGAAAATTGGTAAGACTAATGTTGGGGCTGTTCAGAAAGATGCTAAGGATAGAGGAGAAGAGCGTGAGCGTATGGAGCGTGGTGGCATAAAATTCTATAAACAACGTGTAGGATTTAATTTGTTTAGAATAATTCCACCAGTTAAGGGTCGTGCTCTTCCATGGGAGAGATGTAGGAGACACTTTAACCTTGGTCCTAGTGGTGAAGGTTTTGGTAATTGTGCTGGTAGGGGTTGTCCTGCTGATTTATTATCAAAAACTTTAGCTAAGAGTAAAAGGAAGTCTGATAAGAAGAGAGCTAATGAAATTAGGGCTAGTCTTGGTAACTATTTTCAACTTATTGATGTGGCTCCTCTCTATGATCTTGTTGATGGCAAAATTAAAATGGTTAAAGATCCTAAGAAAGATTGGCCTAAATGTTGGGGAAATATAGAATGGAAGGATGATGATAGGGAAATATTATCTAAGAAATGTGCAAAATGTAAAAAGAAGATTAATGAATTAGGAGTAAGTTGGGCTGATAGCTGTGAGTTTGGTTTGTGTGTTACTAGTATGAGTGGGGCACGTATTGATGATATTGCCGAGGGCTTTGATGATGGTGATTTAAGTGATCTTGGCAAAGAGGGTCGTACAGTACAGGTAAAGCGCAAGGGTACTACACAAAAGAAAACTAGTTATAAAGTGAAGGTACTCTCTAAAGGATGGTCGTTACCAAAACACATTAAGAAATTTATAGAGGAGAATTTTATAGACCTTGTTGATCTTACTAAACCTTTAACTATCGAAGAGATGAAGGCTATAATGGAAGGGCGTGATATAGATGATGATACGCCTGATTGTTTTGGCGAGTTTAAAGATAGTAAGAAAAAATGTAAGAAGTGTGAGTTAGCTGATCTATGTGCTGATGAATCTGAAGAGGAAGAAGAGGAAGAGGAAGAAGAGGAAGAGGAAGAAGAGGAAGAGGAAGAAGAGGAGGAAGAAGAGGAAGAGGAAGAAGAGGAAGAAGAAGAAGAAGAAGAAGAAGAAGAAGAGGAAGAAGAGGAGGAAGAAGAGGAAGAAGAGGAGGAAGAAGAGGAAGAGGAAGAAGAGGAAGAGGAAGAAGAGGAAGAGGAAGAAGAGGAAGAGGAAGAAGAGGAGGAAGAAGAGGAAGAGGAAGAAGTAAAGAAGAAACTTAAGAAAAAGCTAAAGGAAAAAGCAAGCGGTAAGAAGAAAAAGAGCAAGAAAAAAAGCAAAAAGAAGAAGAGTAAGAAGAAAAAGTAGAAAGATGTAATATGGTGAGAAAGTGAAATTAAACTGGAGAGTATTTCAGGGAAGTTACACGCCTCCAAAGGGTCAACTTCCTCCACCAGTATCTAGGAGAAAAACTTCTATATGTGACGGAATTTGGAATTTTTTTTCGTGTGCAATTTTCTGTAATATTTTTTCTAACTTAGGAATGAAGAAAGTAAATGAAAAAACAATGGAATAATGAATGCAACCCGTTGCAGGACATTCGAGACCTCAGGGAAAAGTGGGGGCTTGTAAATGAAATTGAAATTATTGCAAGATTTCTTGAAGACTTTACTATTAAATTAGATAAAGATCACGAAATAGCACCATCGCTAAAAAGATTGCCAAAAGGCTATGATACATGGAAGGGGTTTATCCATGATGCTCAAAAATTATGCGAAGTATTAGATATGTTAAAAGAAAGTACTTTTATAATACCAATTAGGATTGATGCTACAAAAATAAAAAACTTTGAAGACATAACTGATGAGTTCAGAAAACAAATTATGAAAGCATTTAGAATACCAAAAGAACTTTTAGGTGATAAAGATGCCAAATGATGAATTTAAACAAGATCTATTAGATGCAATGATTGAAATAGGTGAGAAGCGTAGTAAAGGATTTACATCTAAACTTAGTTCAAAATCTGTAATAAGTCGTGTTAATCGTACCATACCTACCCAATCTCCTGAATTAGATAGAGTGTTAGCAAAAGATACTATGGGTAGGTATGGTATGCCTGTTGGAAGGGTAATAGGTATACAAGGTAAGGAAGCTAGTGGTAAGACAACAATGTTGATAATGCTTATGGCAATGGCTCAGAAACTAGGTGGCGTTGTTAGACTTTATGAGACCGAAATGGCTTTTGATCCTGATTATGCTGCTGAATGTGGAGTTGATAATGATGAGGTTTTACTTAGTCAGCCTGATTTTCTTGAGCAAGGGCTTGATAGTATTAAGGATGATATAAATATATTTAAAAAAGCCAGGGCTGAGTATGAAGAAGAACATGGAGAGCCTTGGGATACTTTTATGCTCATAGGTTTTGATAGTATAGCAGGAGCTCCACCAGAGGCTGAATACAAATTAGGTAGTTTTCAGGATGATCAAGCTCGTGCTTTACATGCTCGTATCTTAAGCAAGTTTTTTAGATGGACTACCAAACGTCTTGCTATGGAAAATATTTGTCTGGTTATGACAAATCAAACCAAGGTTGATACAAATGTTAGATGGGGTAGTAAAGATACTGCTATAGGAGGTAAGGCACTTAGATTTCACGCTAGTATTATATTAGAAATGAAGAAAGTTGGCTTTATTGGGACTAGTAAAACTAAGGAAGGTGAGAGTGATGATCCTGGTGATGCTACGGGCATAAAGAGTGAAGTTAAAACAACTAAAAATAAAGTATTACCTCCATTTAAGAAGGTAATTGTACCTATCATATTTGGTAAGGGTATAGATTATAACATATCTCTATTTAATTTACTAAAGAAAGATAAGGTGATAAAAAAGAGTGGTTCCTGGTATAAGTTAAATGTAGGTAGGGTTAGAATTAAAGAACAAGGAGAAAAGAAATTTATAGATGAGTTAGCTGAATATACAACTAAAAGTCGTATGAGGAAATTGTTGGAGGGTTTGGTTGACTAAAAAAAAAGTCTGCTCTTTATGGATTAATTCCTCCATTTAGAGAGCGAAAGGAAGTTAATATGAATCGTACAGATACAGATGATGGATTATCTTTGTATCATGCAGGTAATGGGTTATTTTTTGAGAGACTTGAGAGTGGTGATGTAAGAATAGAAAAAAGAAAAGAGCCTAGGTTGGCTTCAGCATTAATTTTTGACGAAGTAGTATCATCTAATACATGGGCTTCAATAGTAGCGGCAGTCAGTTCTAGAGGAGAAAGTGGAAGGACTTTTATTGAAGCTGAAAGACTTCATAATGATGTTCAGTAGATTAGGAGGATAAAAATGCCTAGCGATAATGATAACGAACCTAGTATTTTCGATGTAGAAAATACTACAAAAATATTAGAAAGATTAGGTGTACAATCTGGAACTAGAGGGGAACTGCTTGTAGAAGATATGATTAAAGGCTCTGTTGAGTTTCTTGTATATGTATTAGCAAGGTTATTATATCCCGATTATCATTACTTAGTTGTGTTAAAAAATGAAGATAACAAATTTGTACATATTAAAGAGCTTGTTATGGGCAGATTTGAAGATGTTGACAAAATAGTTAAAGAAGCCTTTATTAAGCTCGGCAGGTTAGGTGATGAAATTGTTGGTGGTGTTGAAGAATTAGATAAAACTTTATCCGATGCGAATAAGCAAGAAGATAAATGAGGATTTAAGTGAAAGCAGAAGATAGAATAGCAAAGAAAATTGTTGATGGTTATGGGTGGTTAAAACTATCTGATGAAAAGCGTTTAAAATATATTCTACGATATATTAATTCTGTATCTAATGTTAATTCGACAACAATGAAAAGATTATTTGCAAGTTATCTTGCTGGTAGAATAAATCATTTTTACAATTCAAAAAATTACAGTGTTGATAATAAAAGTGTTCCTTTCTTAAAAGCACTTAAAATTGTGATTGGAAATATAAATGTTGAAAGTGAAGTTTATAAAAAATTATAAAGAAATTCCTAAAGTTAAGACTGGTTTTGTAGTTTGTGGTGATAGCCATCTTTATAATTCATATCCTTTTAGTGAGTATGATGAAGATAAAATATCATCTAGATTGATTGATATTTTTAGAATTGTTATAGAAGCTGTTGACTGTGCAAGCAGATTAAAATTGCCACTTGTTTTTAACGGAGATCTTATTACAGGTCGTAGACTAGGATATCCTGTGTTGCATGTCCTTATTGAGTTAAGAGATTACATAGAAAATAGTGGTGTTAAGACATATATAAATCTTGGCAATCATGATCTAGATGGTAATGTTACGATGTTGCAACCAATATTAAGAAATAATAGACACATTAATATCATACTAAAGCCAAAGAACATAAAACACTCCAATAAACTTATATTAACCTTTTTGCCTTATTGCCCTATAGGTAAAGCAAAAAAAGCCCTTATAAAGCTGCTCGAGGGTAATTCTGAGGCTACTAAACACAACAAACATAGGGTTTTGTTTTTACATACTGCATTCAAAGGAGCGGTACGTACTAAAACAATAAGTGATGCAGGATTGCCACAAAAATTATTTAGCAGAGGCGGAGCTATTGGTAAATATTTTGATATTATAGTTACAAGTCATTTTCATAAATTTCAGCCCATAGCAGGTGGACATGGTTTTTATACTGGATCACCAATACCCCTTGATTTTGGGGAACTAGAGGAGGAACATGGCTACCATGTCGTAAACCTAGGGTTGAGGAGGCACTACTTTATATGCCCAAGATATGTATCGCATTTTAAAGTGGTGCCTCTAAAAAAGATTAAAAAGAGTAAACATATAGATGGTAACTTTGTTAAGGTTAGTGAAGTGTCACAAAAAATTACAGTGCCAGAAGAGAAGAAAATTAAGAAGTATTTGTTTGACAAGGGTGCTAAAGGTGTTGTGTTTGATAAATTAAGTAGACAAGTTAAAAAAAGTAGGTTAAACATAGATGATAACACAAGTGTTGAAGATTTAGTTGTGAATTATACAAAAGCGAAAGCTAAACAATCTGAACTTAATATTGATAAACTTGAGGAAGTTGGACTGTATATATTAGATAAG
>Ga0209976_10001687_pt1 | contig 12928 bp, 11 predicted proteins | sample SumtaG_FD_182806 | JGI IMG/M metagenome (GOLD analysis project Ga0209976, IMG submission 182806) | Deep subsurface microbial communities from Indian Ocean to uncover new lineages of life (NeLLi) - Sumatra_00157 metaG (SPAdes) (version 2) | ecosystem: Environmental > Aquatic > Marine > Oceanic >...
CTATAACGCTTAATCAAATGTCCCCAAATTGATTAGCTCGGAAGCTCAGACGCTGCATACATTCTTTGAAACGGAACGTTATTTTGACAAACACTATATACATACTCCAGAGTACATTTCAAAAAGTCAATGATACACTTTGTATACTTCTGTCCATCCGGATGGATACTACTTAAGGTGAAAAATATCTCCGTATCTATCCTGGGTTGCAACTTTTTGGCTAATTTTAGATTTTATTATTAATACTGGTAGGTTACATAGCGTTATTGTGGCTCTGCCTGTTTTCTCAACTCATCAATCTGTTCCCTGTATCCCAATACAACGACAGTGTCACCATGCTCAATCTGTTCAGCAGCGGATGGGTTGTACGTATAGAATCGGGCACCGTGTTTTTTCACAGCAATAATATTTAGCCCGCATTTTTTTGGCAAGTCCGCCTCTCTTAATGAGAGTCCGGAGAATGATGAATCCGGGGAGACGACTACCTCTGCTATTTGCAATCGCATATTCGTATCGTGTAGCAGTTCGTCAAGAAAATCAGTTGCGTGGGGACGTGCAATTTCTGAGACAAGACGCAACCCGCCCATGAAGTTCGGTGAAACCACTGAGCTGGCACCTCCCTTAAATAGTCTCTTGCCGATATTGAACACATCAACCGTCTTGGCAACAATTCTGATCCGTGGATTGAATTGACGTGCAGCCATAGTGATATAGAGGTTATCCTTTTCGCTGGACAGGACCGGGAAAATACCATAGGCAGCTATGATAGAGGCCTGTTCAAGCACATCATCATCTGTTGCATCGCCGACTAGACAATTTATATCCGGCCATTTAGTATTCATTTTTTCTAAGGCTTCGGCAGAGTTGTCAATCACCAGATAGTCACGAAAACCAGGACCGGCTGCCTTATAGTCTTTCCCGGTGTAGTTTTTGCGCGAGGATTCCAGCTCTTCAATAATATGCTTTGCCGTTGCCCCCAGGCCGCGATCACCCCGGCTAAATCCATCCCCGCGGTTGCATCCGCATCCTTCGGTCGTACGCCTCACCGGCCTGTTTCAGCGTCGTTTAGACAAATTCGCTGCTTCCCAGGATTCGCTCATCGCCGGCAAGCCGAATTCCTTCCCGATATGCTTCTTTGAGCGCACGTCACCCTCCGGCCGAACGGATCAATCCCCCGCCGGTCAACTCAGGGCAGCGCCCCTTGGTTGACCACTTTAAAACATGCCTTTGCAGGTTTCGCCTTGCCTCTGAAACGGTCCTGCCAAAGAGCGTCAATACATACGCTGTATCCTGCCAGGGCCGGATCTTTTTGCCCATCAACGCACTGTGACCAGTGAAAGGGAAGACTTTCAATGCCAAAACATCCACGATGATTCCGGCCCTAAACGGGTTGAGATGGATGTATGCGACCAGTTGTTTGAGATATCCGTCCTCCTCACAAAGGATCAATTTATAGCAGTTTTGAAAAAGATGTCCGCATCGGCAATGCCGTCTAAAGCGGGCTTGACGGGGCATGCATTTCAAATACCGCTTTCGTACCTATTTGCTTGTCAATAAAGAAACAACGTCCCCATATCCCCCCTATATTCCTGCCAGCCTCTCATATTCTATCAAGCTTTTCCCATATAAGTGTAGGCTTTAGGAACCAGGCTGTAGAACATCTGCCCGTGGGTATTTTCATCCAGCGCACCGCTTTCCTCAAGTGCTTTCACGACTCCTTCAATCTGATTTTCCGAAATAATCATCTGGCTAATCTCACGGGCCGGAGATATTTTCTTGGACTCTGATTTCTCTTTGCAGCGATATTTTAATTTGCTTATTGTTGCCCCTCCAGCACCAGCATCCATGGCCGCCTTTATCAAATCCGTGGCGCGTCCTTCATTGCAAATCAGGGTGAAATTCACAAGGTCATTTAGATAGTTTATTTTCTTACCAGAGGCTGGATATTTAGAGAATTCACGCCGACGCCATCTAGAGCCTCCCTTTATTTCATCGATTACTGAAACTATCTGTTCAATACTCGCTGCCTGGCTGCTCAATCCCACATAAGCTTTCATATTGACCGATCCCATTTTTATGGGATAAAGATAGATAAAACCTTTCCCTGGCTGATCTAAGACCCCAATATCTATCATCATTTCCATCACACTATCTACATGATGAGACGTGGTCACCAGATTCACAATTTCCTTTTCGGCCGGGATTGTGACTCTCCAGAGTCCGATCTTATCTCTTACACCGGTTCCAATACCCAAAGTAATTGCCGGAACACCACTGCCCGTTTCCAATCCAACCTTCCCCAAAATGTCTCCTTCTCCACTAAGTGCGATGCAGCATATGCCGGCTAAATCGGTTAATAGTTCTCTCTTTTCAATTTCGATATTCTGGATTTTATTTTCTTTGCATAGTTCATGTGCCTTAATCAATGTAACCTCTTTACTGAAAACCGTCCCTCTTCCAGGGATATTTAACCCGCCTTTCTTAATTATAAAACTTAAAATTGCCCGCTCTATCTCCAAGGAGATTAAAAAGGTGACGATGGTGATGGGATCATGCACAAGGGATTTGCCAGATCCAACCATTTTAAACAGGCCTTTCCTTTCCTGCAATAGGACCCTTCGCCCTGCTATGGAATTGCTATATTCTATGCCTATGGATTCCAGATCTTCAAGGACGGCTGACGCTATTTCCTTATTGGCAACAATCGTAATCTCAATGACATTTTTACTAATATCCATTTAATGAGTCATCCTGTATATGTTAATACCCAGGTTGAACGGTTCCACGTTCACGGTTCCGGGTTAAAAAGCCTTAAGTGGCTCATATCATGTTTCACCCAATGGGTGAAAGAGTCTAATCTCGGTATCGTGTTATAAAGTTAGAAAAGCCAACATAGTATAACCTTTTAACCTTGAACACTGAACCTTGAACCGATCACTTTAAGCACTTTCCTGTCGCATAGCCTTTCTTTTCTTGTTTACGTAGAGTCCAACTGTCAACACTGCCAGTATTGGGCAAACCGATGCCAAGGATAATATACCAAAACCCTCTACCACATTCACCTGTTTACCTATCCCCAATCCGATGGCAAGCACTAAAGGTACAGTGATCGGTCCCGTTGTAACCCCTGCACTATCCCATGCTATATTCACAAATTCCTCAGTGGATATTTTCGTAATAATCAGGAGTGATAGATATGGGGGGATTAGCAGATATACCAAAGGTACATTCCAGATTATTTTTACCACACCGAGAAGCATACCAAGGCCCACGCCAGAAGCCACAGCCTGCATTAAAAGGGATTTTTGAAATGTTCCCACGGTTATTTCCTCTACTTTTAAGCCCAGCGCATTTAATGCAGGTTCAGCTAAGGTCGCACCATAACCCATGATAAAAGCAAATAATAATACCACCAAAAAACCCAATATTCCATTCTCCTCCCCAAATAGAGGTCCTCTTGTAGGCGTATAGATGTATTGCTTGCTTGAAGGATCGTAAGAACTCTGATCAAAGGGAATAGGCACATACTCATCGTTAATATTAGCATAGAAAAAGATTTCTTTTTTGCCATCTGGCTTTATGGCGGCCTGAACAATATCCCTATTAAAATTGATAATGGTTTGTCTTTCATTAATCAAAGGAATCTTTTTAAATGAAGAAGGGACATTGGTACCTACGCTATTGCCGAGCTTTGATAATCCGAGTTCAATTCCAATATTAAACAGCCCCATGCCAACAACAGCCAGAATAATTCCCAGCATAATTTCATCTGGTCTTGGGAGCTTTTCACGCAAAACTAAGAATAAGACCAGAAAAAAGAATATGGCAAGCGGTATGATTGCTTGAACAGCAGCCTTGCCATTACGCAACAAAATATCAACCGGACTGGTCTTTATATTCTTAACACCGGAATAGTTCTTTACTGCCTCTTTAAGGGCGTTGGGTTCTGGAAAAATAGCGAGTCTTTGTGATTCTGTACCTTTTTGAACAGCCCAATTTTTCAAATGTTCAATATCTTCTTTTCCAAGAACAGATTTTCTTAAAATCGGATCTTTTTTTAGCCTGCCAATAAATTCGAGCATTTTTTCCTGGTTGCCGTCAAAAAGAGCCATTTGACTTTTTGGTTGGGCGTTTCGCAATGCATATCCAATCATCTCATTTTTGTCATTAAACAAATTCAATATCTTAGATTGATTTCCTTTAGCAAAGAATTTGGCTTCTTCCATGGGCTGAGGGACATGGTTGAGATAAAGAGCGCCTAAAGACAGTACTGCTAAGATTGGGAATAACGATGCAAGCGTCACTACGCCCAAACCAGCAGACTCCGAAGTTCCACTGCCTACAATTCTACAGATTCCGATGCCCAGTGCCAGGACCAAGGGAACTGTTACCGGCCCTGTGGTGACAGCACCGCAATCCCACGCCAGACCTGTTAAGAATTTCATATTGGGCTGAAAAAGCGCCCAAACAGAAAAAGCTGAAAGTATTCCAACCAAAATATAAATAAAAGGCTTTAATGACCAGCCATATAAAAATCTGAGCATACCGAACAACACAGCGAGGCCAACACCCACACCTACTGAATACACAAGATAATTGGAATATTTATTTAAAACCAGAAAGAGTAAGGGCGCATCCCAGGCCTTTACATATGTGCCAGCAGCTTTTAAAATGCCAATAGCGGGTTCGGCAAAAGTTGCACCCATGCCCAAAATAAAAGCAAAGGTTAATATTAGGGGCAGTTTGGTCTTTTGTGGCAGTTTAATCCCAATAACCTCGCCCAAAGGCATTAAACCTAAAAAGAGCCCTTCCATAAAAAAGGCCAGGCCAAGAACTACCACAGAAATTCCTGTTGCAACGATCGCAGCTTCACCAATAGCAATGTTTAAAACAATAGTTTGAAAACAAATTAAATAAATAACTATAAGCGCTACGGATTTAATCTGCGCTGTTATCCGCTCTTTTACATAAGGAACTAATAATCCAATTTTTTGGTTAGCGGTAATTTTTACTATTGATTGCTGTGTAGAAGCCATTATTTTCCTACTTAAAATGTCAATCAAGTCCCGTAGCTATGCAGCCCGGGCATTTCATTATAATATCCTTTCATGCCAAACACACCCACGCCTGCCGAACCTAGACCCGAAAATAAAACATTGTTAATCGAGAGTCAACTTTTATTTGTTACCAATGAAACCGTCCTTTCCGTAACAAAATTAACCGGAACTATAGCGGTTTTCAAAAATATGTTCCGATTGATTCGCGTCTAAGCTTCCGAACTCATCGTGGGTCTATTTGAAGCGTTCTATGGCTCGCTGCGCTAAAATTAAAGAACTCGACCTCGTCCCGCCTAAAGGCGGGATTCGGGACTCAAACAGCTTCAATTTTTACGCTATGGATACTACTAAAGGTGAAAAATATCTCCGCATCTATCCTGGGTCGCAACAGCAAGGCGGGTATTGAAATTATTTATGGCCTTGCTAACCACGTTTAAGGCTTTTTGGGGGGTATTATTTATTTCACTCAGGTGGGCTAGAATAACGTACAAAAGACGATCATGTTTAACCTCATTTAAAATATGTTTCGTATCTTCATTGGACAGATGACCGGTTCTGCTCTTGATCCGTTGTTTTATAGACCACGGATAAGGTCCATTTTCAAGCATGGTCTGATCATGATTAGCTTCTATAATCAATAATGAACAGCCTTTAAGATGCTCTTTTACCATGGAAGTTCCTATACCAAGATCGGTTGCAATTCCGATCTTAGTTTCCTTTTGACTTATAGTAAAGCCTGATGGATCTTTTGCATCATGGGATACGGAAAATGGATGTATCGTTAAATTATTTATCGTAAAAGTTGAACCGCATTCAAAGCTTTTAATATCATGAATATTTCCTATTTGAGATGATGCTTTTATTGTTTTACTGTTACAATAAACGGGCAGTCTAAAACGACGAGCAAGAACTCCCACACCCTGGACATGGTCAGTGTGCTCATGTGATACAAGGATGGCGTCAAGATTTTCAGGATAGATACCTTTCGATTTCATTCTACGCTCAATTTCTATACCGGAAAGACCCGCATCAACAAGTATTGAAGTGGAGCCATCGGAAATAAATATAGCGTTACCTTTACTTCCGCTGGCCAGCATACATATTGCAAGATTATAATCGCAATCCGGTTCAGGACCACTTTGTTTGGGGGGAGGTTGTTTCATTTTACAACCCTGTATGCCCGAAGCCGCCTGTATTTCGTTTTGTTTCGTCAAGCTTTTCAACAAGTTTTATTTCAGCCTGATACACCCTCTTAATAATCATTTGAGCGATACGATCGCCCCGATGAAATGTATAGCTTTTTTCTCCAAGATTTATGACGGCAATTTTTACTTCTCCACGGTAATCAGAGTCTATAGTGCCAGGAGAGTTAATAATTCCTATACCATGCTTTACGGCCAATCCGCTCCTTGGACGAATCTGAGCTTCAAATCCTTTGGGAACTGCAACGGCAAATGCGGTAGGTATCAGAGTAATTTTTCCAGGTTCCAGCTCCAGTTCATTTTCTAAAGCTGCACATATATCCATACCTGCGGATTGGGGTGTCATATAACGGGGAAGGGGTATATCTGTGTTTTTGTCCGGGTCTATGTAAAGAAATTTAATGGTGGGGGGGTGATCCATAATTTAAAGAGCTAAGATATTTTTAAATGATTTCTCGTCGTCAACAGGTCCCAGTATTGTCAAGGCAAGCTGATCTTTCTGAAAAAGGCTTTTTGCCAAATCAAGCATTTCATCCTCTGTAACCGATTCGATTTTATCTATAATTTCCTGTAGAGGAAGATAACGTTTTAGATGTATCTCATTTTGTGCAAGACGGATCATCTGGCTATCAACACTTTCAGATGCAAGCATAAGATTGCCTTTTGTATATTCCACGGCATCATGAAGCTCAGTTGAATCAATCCGAGTCTCTTTTAACTTGCGCATTTCATTTAAGATCAGCTCTGTTGACATAATGGCTTTTTTGGGGTCAACTCCAACATAAACTCCGAACATGCCTGTATCAGCAAAAGAAGATATAAAGGAAAAAACAGAGTAGGCAAGTCCTCTGCGCTCTCGTATTTCCTGGAAAAGCCTTGAGCTCATGTTGCCTCCAAGAATAGTGTTAAAAAGCGAGAAGACATAACGCCGCGAATCTATTATTGATAATCCCTTTGTTCCTATACAGACATGAGCTTGTTCAAGCTCCTTTGCATGTAAGTTAATTGTGGATCGCCCTGAGGGGGTTATGCGATCCGGAAAGCCGTTGCCGGGCCGGATTGATTCAACAGCCGATCCAACAATATCGATAAATCTTTTATGCTCTAAGTTGCCTGCTGCCGATATAACAATACGGTTTGGTTGATAAAAACGATGGAAAAATTTTTTTATATCTTCGCTATTAAAGCCTATAATATTTTCACGAGTACCAAGAATTAATCGGCCTAGGGGATTATCACCCCAATAAGCCTTTCCTGAAAGGACGTGAATGTATTCTTCCGGGCTGTCTTCGACCATCGCGATTTCCTGTAATATAACCGGCCGTTCCTTTTCAACTTCATCTTCATCAAACTTAGAGTTTAAAAATATGTCAAAGAGAATATCGACCATGGTTTCCAAATGGGTTTCCATTACCTTTGCGTGATAGCAGGTATTTTCCATGGTCGTAAAGGCGTTTGTTTGGCCGCCAATGACGTCAAATTCCTTGGCGATTTGGAAGGCGGTACGTTTTTTTGTGCCCTTAAATATCATGTGCTCAATAAAATGGGAGAGCCCGTTTTCCGTTGATGTTTCATCTCGAGCACCAACATTGACCCAAACTCCCATTGATACACTACGGACGTGAGGCATCCTTTTTGTTAATATCCTGACACCATTATCAAGTATGGTTCTATTCACCGCCTGATTCGTTTTCCTTGTCAATTTCTGATTCCTTAACGGCCTTGTGGCTTAGACGGATTTTTCCATCCCTGGTTATTTCAAGAACCTTGACTTTGATCCTGTCTCCTTCTTTTACAATATCTGAAACCTTTCCGACGCGGTATGAGGCAAGTTGCGAAATGTGAACCAAACCGTCAACGCCGGGTAGTATCTGAACAAAGGCCCCGAAATCCATGATTTTTACAACCGGCCCTTCGTAAATAGCTCCAACCTCCGGTTCTATTGTAATTTCTTTTATTATTTTTAAAGCTGCATCTCCATCTTCTTTGGAGACTGCGGCAATTTTAATCAGACCTTCATCATTTATTTCAACACGAGTATTTGTTTCACTCTGAATTGATCTTATCACCTTCCCGCCGGGACCTATGACTTCTCGAATTTTGTCGGGATTTATTTGGATTGTAAAAATCTTCGGAGCATAAGGAGAGATTTCTTTTCGTGGTTCTTTTATAGCCTCCAACATCTTTTCTAGAATAAAAAGCCGGCCGACACGGGCTTGTTCAAGAGCCTTTTTCATAATATCTCTTGAAAGTTCATGGATTTTTATATCCATCTGAAGAGCGGTTATTCCGTCTTTTGTTCCGGCCACCTTAAAGTCCATATCGCCTGTGTGATCTTCATCTCCAAGGATGTCGGACAAGATAACTACATTATCCCCTTCTTTTACCAGACCCATTGCAATGCCTGAAACAGGGGCTTTTATGGGTACCCCTCCGTCCATAAGTGCCATTGTGCCTGAACATACGGTTCCCATTGATGAAGAACCATTTGACTCAAAAACCTCGGAAACAATGCGTATAGTATAGTCAAATTCCTCTTTAGGCGGCAGGACCCTTTCTAAAGCTCTTGTCGATAGACCCCCATGGCCTATATCTCTGCGGCTTGGTCCGCTAATACGTTTTACTTCCCCGACAGAATAGGGTGGGAAGTTGTAGTGAAGCATAAAGGGTCTGTATTCTTCTCCTATTAGAGTCTCAACTCGCTGTTCGTCGGGGCCGGAACCAAGGGTCAGTACGCCCAAAACCTGAGTTTCTCCCCGTGTAAAAAGGGCGCTGCCGTGTGGTCTTGGCAGAACGTCGACCTCGCAAGTAATAGGCCTTATTTCATCAAATTTCCTATTATCGATACGACGTCCTTCCTTCAAAACTAGATCCCGACAGATTGATTTTTGTATATCTTTAAGAATGTCGTATACTTCACCCTTACGATCTGCATAGTCTTCCCCCAACTCATTAAATATGTCTTCTCTGGCAGCTTTGAGCGCAGAACGACGTTTAATCTTTTCGGGTATCGTAACGGCTTCGCGGATTCTCGATACAGCTGAAGCTTTAACTTTACTGACTAATTGTTCATCTTTTTCAGGCAATATAAAGGGACGTTTCGGCATCCAATTGGTTTCCTTGAGCTTTTCTTGCAAACCTATAAGGGGTTGCATAGCGTTATGACCAAAAGAGATTGCTTCCAACATATCAGATTCACTAACAATGTTACCGCTTCCTTCCACCATAACGACGCCGGTTCCTGATCCGGCAACGATGATATTGATATTGGACTTTTCATACTCGTTAATTGTTGGATTTATTTTGAATTCACCGTCAATGGAGCCGACACGAACACATGCGATCGGTCCTTCAAATGGGATATCTGATATTTCAAGCGCAGCAGATGCTCCTATTATTGCCAGGATGTCAGGATCGTTTTCCTGGTCCATGGAGAGCACTGTTGCAATAACTTGAGTTTCGTATTTGTACTCTTTTGGAAAAAGAGGCCGGATAGGACGGTCTATAAGACGTGCAGTTAATGTCTCCTTTTCACTGGGTCTTCCAATTTCCCGTCTGAAATAATTTCCAGGTATACGGCCTGCGGCATAAATCTTTTCCTGGTATTCCACCGAAAGCGGTAAAAAATCGACCATTCGTTCTTCATTTGAGGACACGACGGTCACCATTACAATAGTTTCGCCATATTGAACCACAACCGAGCCGCTTGCCTGTTTTGCAACCTTGCCGGCCTGAATACTAAGGGTTCTACCCCCTATTTCTGCCTTGAGTAATGTTTCCATATTTTCTCCTATAAAATTAAATGGAGTTGCATAAAACGCTTTGAGTAAAGTGAAGAACCGTATTTATCTTCTAAGACCTAGAGTTTCAATTATTGTCCGGTATCGCTTTATATCATTGCTTTTTACATAGTTTAAAAGTCTACGGCGTCTACCGACCAACATCAACAAACCTCTTCTGGAGTGGTGATCCTTTTTATGAATCTTTAGATGATCAGTAAGATATGAAATGCGGTGCGTGAGAAGTCCAATTTGGACTTCAGGTGAACCCGTATCGCTTTCATGCAGTTTAAAGCTATCAATTAGTTCCTTTTTATCTTCAGATGTTAAAACCACTTTCTTTTTGCCTCCTCTCATTGAGTGTAAGTGTGTAATATTTTACATAGGTGTAAACGGTCACTATTTTACTTTGAGACCTTTGCAAAACGCCCCCTTTTGCCCAATTTCTGTGTCAGGCTCAAATTTTAATCCTCAAAATACTTAATGTATTCCTGTGGTTAAAATTTTCGCTTTCCTTGAACTTGAACAAAATTGAGCATTTTTCAAAGGTCTCACTTTATGAAAACACACAACAATAATTATAATTATTTCTCTCCTTGTTATAGTTTAGTACCGCAAGAAGATTATTATGTGTATCAACAATTTTAAAAAATTTTTTTGGGCTTTCAGACTGTCCCGACAATAAATCTTTTTTAGATATTCTTTTGCCATGTATTATTGTTTTAGTCAAAGTATTATCGGCGATGTATTCAGGCATATCCTGCAAAGCATTTGCCATGTTTATCATCCCCTCTGATAATTTCCCGGATAATACAAGCTTTTCAAGTTCTGATAAGGATATTGCATTTTTTATGGCAAACCCGCTACTTTTGGTCCTACGTAATTCTTTAAGATGCCCTCCACACGTAAGAGCTTTTCCAATATCCGAACAGATTGTTCGGATATATGTTCCAGCAGAGCAGGACACTTCAAAACGTATCATCGGCAGTTTTATTTCAAGTATTTTAATATATGAAACATAAATACGCCGTGCAGGTTTCTGTAATGGTTTGCCCTTTCTTGCAAGTTTGTATAAGGGAACACCTTTATGCTTTAGCGCCGAATAAACAGGCGGTAGTTGCTCAACAGTTCCCTCGAATTGCTTAAAAACTGATCGGATCGTTTCTTCAGAGAACTGGGTTTCATCAGATGTTGAAATAACGGTTCCTGTTGAATCTTGTGTATCAGTTTCAACTCCCAGATGAAGAACAGCCTCGTATTTTTTTTTGCCGCTTAAGAAAAACCTGGCAAGTTTTGTGGCTTTATTTATGCAGCATATTAAAACACCTGTAGCAAACGGATCAAGGGTCCCGGTATGTCCTACCTTTCCGGCTCCAAGTATTTTTTTTACATGTGCCACCACCTTTGCCGAGGTTATTTTTGCCGGTTTGTCTAAAACAATAATCCCGCTTAATTCACATCGCATATATATTACACATTTTATCTGCCAGTTTAAAAATTTGAGATTTTAAATCAGAAAGTGTTGACTCAATGCTAAATCCGGCGGCATTGGCATGACCACCTCCACCAAAAGAGGAAGCGATTTCAGCTACATTAACCGTTCCATTTGAACGGAGGCTAACATGAAATTGTTTATTTTTGTTCTGCAGTTCCTGGATAAGAACTGCAACCTTAACATTCTCTATGCTTTTAGCATAGTTAATTAGTCCGTCGGCATCTTCCGCTCGTGTATCGGTTTCGTAAAACATATCACGCGTGAGTGTCATCATGGAGAGCTGACCGTTATATGAAATTTCAATAGAGTCAAGAGCCATATTCAGAAGTTTTATTCGGTCCAGGGAGTATGTTCCATAAACATGCTGTGCAATACTATATGGATCTACCCCCAGTTCAACCATTTCTTCACAAATTTTAAATGCGGCCCTGTTTGTGTTTGAAAAACGGAATGATCCCGTATCTGTCAAAATTCCCGTGTATATTGAAGCGGCAATGGCTTTATTAATCGGAACGGCCAAATCCTTCATTAATTTGTGCAGGATTTCCGTGGTGGCACATGCCGAAGTCTTTATGAGCTGAAAATCACCAAAGCAGGTATTTGTGATATGATGATCAATATTGATAATAATAGGTATCTTATTTACCATAGAAACTGCTTTCCCGATTCGTTCCAAGTCGCTGCAATCAAGGATAATGGCTGTATCGTAAATATTTGCCTTGTCAACGTATTGAACGATACGATCTGCAAACGGCAGAAAACGGTACACTGCCGGAATGGGGCTTTCGTTATAAAGAGTTGTTCTCTTATTCAATGCTTCAAGAGAAAGTCCCATTGCGATTAATGACCCTATTGCATCACCATCAGGATTTGCATGAGTTGCAAGGAATAAATTATTACTGTTTTTCAAATGGTGTATTATCTGATTCATTTTTAATATCTAAAGAATCAAGTATCTTATCTATGTGTGACCCGTGATCAAAAGATTCATCGTAAAAAAATTTTAACTCTGGCATATAACGTAATCCAAGCTGGCGGGCAAGAGTACGCTTGACATATCCAAGAGCTTTTTTGAAGCCTTCTATTGCCTCAACTTTGCTCTTTTCGCCGCCGGATTTTATGAAATATATACGTGCATGACGCAGATCCGGTGACATCATTACATTTGTAATAGTAGTCATTTGAAGTCGTGGATCTTTAATTTTTTTTTGTAATAGATCTGATAGGTTTTTTTTTATAAGACCCCCAACCCTGTCAGATCGTGGAAAGGATTTCATAAATTGATAATTTCCATTTCAGTGTCTATGATTTCTGCCAAACGCAGATCGTCTGCCAGGTTGAAAATCTTGTCTATCTTGGAGTTTATCATATTACGACTATTTCCGGCTAAGGCAA
>Ga0209976_10001688_pt1 | contig 12924 bp, 28 predicted proteins | sample SumtaG_FD_182806 | JGI IMG/M metagenome (GOLD analysis project Ga0209976, IMG submission 182806) | Deep subsurface microbial communities from Indian Ocean to uncover new lineages of life (NeLLi) - Sumatra_00157 metaG (SPAdes) (version 2) | ecosystem: Environmental > Aquatic > Marine > Oceanic >...
TTTGTATCATCATATCTGCTTCTTTCATAAATATTTCCTTATTAAAAAAAATATTTCTATAAGTATTCTCATAATCAGCTGTTTTAACACTATTACTACCCTTATATAAATCAAACAATATATCCATCATCTCCGGATCCATTTTACTCAGCCTCCTTATGGGAAAAACCACAACGGATACAAAAATAAGAATTATTATTTTTATCAACCAATAACCTATCCTTACAAACAGGACAAAAATAATAATTTCCAATATTCACTATTTTAACTGTTTTTTCTGACTCCATTTTTATCACTCCGTATCATAACTAAGTTTTTTAACTGTAAGCCCTTTTACAGAATTTATAGCTTTCCTTACTTCTTTTTCCATTTTAGTAAGTTCAGTCATACCATGAAGATTGGCATTAACTTCAATTTCAATTTTTATTTTCCACATTTTTTTATCACATTTAATCATTATTAAATATAATATAAATCACATTATATTTAAATGTTCAGTAGAAATACATAAAATGATAATATTAAAACACCCTTAAATCCCTGTTAATTTTAACCATAAATAAAAAATGAGTCATATAAAAGTATAGAAAATAAAAAAACATTTAAAATTTCAATTAAAAAAATAGGTTTTTGGGATATTTAACAAGAATATTATAATTTAATTTTATCCTTTTCAAATATTTTTCCTAATGCAGACATCAAATCAGAAATATTAAATGTCATATACATATAATCATCACCATCCTTACTATCATAATCAAGCTGAACCAACAATCTTTTAGAATTATCTAAAGAACGGCTTACACGAATAGTATTTCTCGGCACTTCCCGCTCAGTATAATTAGAATCAAAAACAACATTCAAAACTTCACTATCATCCATCTATTTCACCTCCTTTTTTATTATTATTTGTTCTATATCCTTAACACTTTTCAGGGATTTGTATAATTCTAAAATATCTTGTTTATTATTTGATACAATATCAGTCACAGACCAGTAAACCTGCTTATTTTCTAAATAAATATAAAACCGGGCTTTTTTAAATTGATAAAATTCTACTATCAATTCATATTTACCAATACGTTTAGTCCTATTTTTTCCATATCCATAATCTCTCGGCATTATTCTAACCTATGTTAAAACAGCGATATCAGTACTTCCAAATTCATAAACTTCAGCCTGATCCAAATCCTTAATTTTAGCCAAAAATTTAATTTTCGATTTTTTAATTCTATGTTTTGGATACCTATTTTTAAGTCCTTTATATCTACTGGATCTAATACATTTATTATAGGCATTTGTTTGATTTTTTGCTATTATATATATATAAAATTTCGACGTCTTCTCCTTATCAACAACTTTAGTAATAAATACTTTTTTATCGCCATCATTTTTAATTCTATCTAAAACACGATTCCAACCAAAATCAGACCCAAATCCAAACCCTTCTTTTAATTCTCTAATTTCCTCTTTTTTAGTCATAATTTTGTAATCCTTTTTTATATTTAATCATTTAATTAAAAAATAATATTAATAATTTAAAAATATTTACATATAATTAATTATCATATTCCAACGGATCTTTTATATTATTATATTCAAATGCTTCCAATCTCTCCATACAACTACCACATTTCCCACATGCCCTCTCTTTTCCTGAATAACAAGTCCACGTTAGAGAATAATCAACTTCTAAAATTATACCCTTTCTAATAATTTCTGCCTTATCTACATCAAGATATGGGACCATCAAATCTAAAGGATGATAATCACATATCTTAATAACATCCCTCATCTTTTCTACAAATTCAGGACGACAATCCGGGTATATAGCATGATCTCCACCATGAGCACCATAATAAAGTGACTCCGCTTTAAGAGTACAAGCATAGGATGTCGCAATTGAAAGCATTACCATATTTCGATTAGGAACAACAGTAGATTTCATACTTTCCGATTCATAATGACCTTCGGGAATATCTTCCTTATCGGATGTTAAAGAACTATACATTATTTCACCCAGATTTTTAAGATTAATAACCTTGAAATTAACATTTAATTTCTCGCAGGTTTTTTTAGCATATTCCAATTCTTTTACATGTTTTTGACCATAATTAAAGCCTAAAGCATATACATTATAACCTTGATCTACTAAATCATATAAAAGGGTTGTAGAATCTACTCCACCAGATAAAATTAAAACTGCATCACACATAATTAATATTTATAATTGTTATAAATATTTAAATATTTAAGTTATTAAATAATAACTATTTAGAATAAATTATAATAAAGAATAAAAAGAATAATTATATTTTTACCATATACGAAGAATTTGGGTATCTAAATTCATTTAAAATTTCAGTTTTACTATAAATTTTGGACATTCCCATAAAAATAAAGCTTTTTTTATATGTTAATCCAACCTTCTTTATTCTTCGTAATTCTCCTTTTGTATAAGTTCCATGATACATTTTTTTATGTCCATCCCAACTTATATTTAATCCTCCTGTTTTAGCTCCAAAAGTATTCCAAAAAGAAGAATGAAAACTATCAGTATAAGTACCCTTTTTTTTATTGTATTTTTTTCTATCTATAAACCAATAATGTTTTTTCTCTCCTCTCTTACCTGTCATGATTATTAATCCTAATATTTTTAATATTAATTGATAAATAATTTAATCTAATTTAAAATTTTACAAATATAAAAAGAATAAAAAAAAAGAAAATAAATTTATTTAGGAATTTGGTTTTTAATTTTCTCGTATACATTTACTTTTAATTTCCCGGATATAACTTCTACCGCGTAAGCATCAAAAAATCGTTGTTTACGACTTCCATCCAATTTTAAAAGTATTGAATGTTCAACTAAATCTTCGTTATTTCTAAATCGACTGTTAATGGCCTGAACAACAACACCCGCAATTTCGGCAAATTTCTTAGTAGGAAGCCAGTATTTATCATCATGAGAAATCCATAATTCTCCTTCAATTACAGTATCTTTAGATTCTTCGGCTTCATCAAGTTCATCCTCTTCTAATATATCGCTTAACTCTTCGCCTTCGTCAGCTTCTAATAAATCATCTAATTCATCAAATTCATCAGTTTCAACTTCTTCAGCTTTAACCGCTTCCATCGCATCTTCCATATCTTCGGTTTCGTCAATTTCACTAACTATTTCCTGCTCCTTTTTCCAAGCTTTAAAACCATTTGTAATTTTACCCTTCCAAATGGCTTGTTTTTTAGTTGCCTTACTATACAATTCAAATAATTCCTGTTCCTCTTTGGAATAAGAATTTTTCTTCTTATTATTTTTTTTTACCATCTTTTTATGTCAACTCTTTTTATTTTTTTGATTGTTTAAGTTTTATCATTTTACTTTAATTAAATAATTCAGTTCACTATATATAAATGTTTTGTATTTAGAACGTAGTAAAATGTTAAAATAAAAAAAGAGATATTTATTAAATCCTTAAATAAGGAAATAATGTAATAATAAGTAAATATAATTAGATTACCAAAACAAATATTATATTTTAAGAATACTGTTTAAATCAATTTCTTTCATTTCTATATTATGTTTGATACAATATTCCCTTTGCCTATCTGTTATTTTAGGAGCGATATACATTATTCTTTCTTTAGTTATGTCTATATTTTTTATATATTTATAAAAAAGTTGATTTCTAAATTCCCTGTAATTAAATACAATTACTTTTAACTCTACGTTAAGTTTCCTATTATTTGAATCAAGAAATAATATATCACCCTCCCAATTAGAATTTCCAAGTTTGTAATATTCATCTAAAAATTTTAAATCTGACTCAATTATTTGTGGAAATTTTACTAATAGTTTCTGAAAGGATTTTTCTTGCACCCTTTCAAATTGGTTTTTTCCTATCCCATCTATTTTACTTTCTAAACGATTAAGATGTTTAATAAAATCATTATTTTTTTCCCTATTTATTTCATTAAATAATCCTTCAACTTTTTTTTCAATTTTATTGTTATGTTTATCTACATCTACAAAAATATCTTCTTTTGTTTGTAATAAAAAAGAATTTAAAAGATCCTGATCATATTTTGAATTATTAAATTTTATCTGTGAATCACAACTATCGTTATCAACATAATAATCCATAGAAACCGATTCAATCCTGTTTTGTTCTATATTAATTACCATACAAATTACAGGATTAACAAACTCAATAAAATCCTTTAAATATTCATTCTCAAGAAGATCCATTTTAATAGGTAAAATAACATCAAATAAATCTAAACTGTTTTCTCTCTTACTTTCACCACTAATACGACACGAATGATCTATAATAGTTAATCTTTTAGAGCCAATCATTAAATCACATACTTCACTCTTACTTCTTTCTTGCTTAATTCGCTCTAATATATCCACTATTTATTCCCCTTTATATATTTTTATTAATCTATTAATAACCGAATCCAAATGTTCTTCAGGTATTTCTTTTAAATCGTTCAATTTATCCCTTGTCATTCTTCTTACATTAATAGTAGTCCTTAAATTATTTGGCTTATTAATTCGTGGCATAATTAGATTAATTTTAACTTAATTATATTTCAATATATTATAAAATATTTATTTAATTTTAAACTTTCCCATTTTAAATCACATCATTTATATATGAAGTATTATTAAATAATATTAGATAATAAGAAATAATAAGCTGATAAAAAATGATAAAATGTCAAAAATGTCAAAAATGGTTTAAAACCCAAAAAGGATTAAATATTCATTCCAGTAGGATGCACAAAAATCAATTACAGGAAGTTAACGTTAATAATTCTCTAATGCAGGAAATATTAGACAGAGTTAGAAAACTTGAGTTGGACAATTCCTATCTTAAATCTCGAGTTGAAAACATAACCGTTAGTAATAATAGTAAAAGTACAGAAGCTATAATTCGATTGAAACAAGATACCCAGCGACCAGAAAGAACTGGAAATGAAGTAAACATGTCGGGGGTTGTAAAAGAAATGAAAAAGATTTTTAACGGTGAAGAACCAATATTACAAAAAGGTTTTAGATTTAGTGATGAAGAATTAGGTATAACAATTATAAATACAAACCAACCAATAATGGTTGAGGTAATGTAAATGGAAAACGAAAATGAAGACATGGTAAGATTAAATATTTTAATTTCACGTAGTAATAAAGAAAAACTCCAAAAAATATGTAAAAAATTTGACACGGATATATCCAAACTTATAAGAAAACTAATAAAAAAGGTGATTGGTTAAATGAGTTTAGATGAATTTATAGATGAAAAATTAGGAATCAATAAACCTGAAAAAAAAGAAAAAAGGAAATATACACCTAAACCAAAAAAATTAGTTATTCCCAATCATATTAAAATTTTATTTGATAACTTAAACAAATCTATCTCATCTATATGGGGAATACAAAAAAACGGAAAAATAAAATGGGATGCAAAATATAATATGTGGACTTCATTTAAAGATTGGTTTAATGAGATAAGTGAGAACGATAAAACTAAAAAACAAACGTAATAATTTTTAAATTATTAATTATATAATTTATTCAAAAAGGTTAAAATTATGAAAAAAATTACCTATCAACTCATTATAAATGATAAAGAATTAAATGAAATATATAAAAAATATAAAAAAAGAGTCAGTTATTTAGAAAGAAATCTAAATAATAGAACACCCGGAAATATTGGACTTCATTGTAGATACCTTACTATACCCCATATCAGAAAAGAACAAACGACTCGTATGTATTGTGATTATGGGCAAGCTCCTGATTTAGAAGAATGTGTAGAATGTTATGGATTAGTTTACGATAACATCACATTAGCCAAATTAGAAGAAACATTAATAAAAGTTAGAAAATCTGATGAAAAAGTAAAACCAGAATTAAAAAGTTTAAGTAAAAGTACAATAAAATTCAACGAAGATAGGATTAAAAAGTACATGAAAAAATCTATGTTAAACTTCATAAAAAAGACAGACAAATTTACAAAATAAAACTATGAGAAAACTTACAATTGAACAATTAAAAGGGATGAATAAAAAACAATTGTATGACTATTGTAGGGCTAATAAAATTAAGGGTTATTCTAATCAAAATAAAGCTTATATTAACAATCTTATTTTACAATCATATAAACCTGTTAAAAGATGTGATTTATGCGAATTTTACGATATTGGATTATGTTTTGTAGAAGATATGGATATATATGATCCTATTATTATTACTGATATTACTAATGTATGTGAAAAATATAATCGAATATTTGAAATTATTGACGATTTAATAATAAAAATAATAGAGTTAAATAAAGGGTAAATTAATATGCGAATAAAAATTTCAGAATTGGATGTACTAAGAGCTGGTATGCATCGTCTTGCTGGAGAATTACAAAAATATCCAGACAACGAAATAAAATCAGTAATAAATATATTACAAGATGCAATGGATATAGCAACTAAAAGAATTAATTATATGAGTATATCTCGAATACATTCATTAATATATAAAATAAAAAAACCAATAGAAATTTTAGCAAAAAAATATAATAATAAAACATTAATAAAAAAATGGGAAATGTTGGAAAATAATTCTCAATGGTGGTTAGATTTCGCATTAGATTATAATATTAATTAGGGATAAAAAATGATAAAAAGATTAATAAAACTAAAAGCAGTCAACTCGGCATTTCTAACATTTGAAGAGTATAAATTATTGAAAAGTTTAATTCCTCATATGGAAAAGCCATATAATGCATTTTCAATAGGTATAAAATCATTTCAACTTAAAACAAATATAAAAATTATTCAAGAATCTCCATACTTTTTTTATGATATTAAAGATAATAAAATGCCTATTTTTATTCTTCTACATAAACCCATATATTATCTTCCAAAAGGAGCACAAGAAACTTTTACGGAAAGAATATATAAATCAGGAGGGTTAAAATATTATTATGAATATAATGGGAAAAAATATTTTCAAAGACAAAGACTTCACGAAGGGTTTAAAATATGGACATCCGATGGAACTAATATTTACCCATACGTCACACAAAAAGAATTAAAACCACGTTTAAAAGTAAGAGGTTTTAAAAGAATAGCAAAAAAAGTAGGTACTAATAATTACGTTTCAAAACCATTTAGAATAACACATCAAGAAAAAAAATTAAGAGGTAAATAAAATGCCCACTATAGAAGAATTAAAACAAATGAATAAAAAGCAATTGTATGATTATTGCAGGGCTAACAAAATTAAAGGTTATTCTAATATGAACAAGGCTTATATTAATAATTTAATTTTACAACATAAAAAGAAAGGGAAACAACCTAAAAATAAAATTTTAACTGATATAGGTGTTAAATGGGAGGATACCGACGAACTTGTAAATCAAATAAAAGTTGGAAAAACAATCGAATTTTCTGATTTTGATAAATCGGGAATGTCAAAAAGATTTAAAGGCAAAATTTCGAGAATAGGTTATGAATCGGGAAGTATATTTGTAAAACATGATAATCAAGAAAAATCAGTTGGATTTGCCTTTTGGAAAAATGATGATAATGATTTATATTATCTCGTATTCAGTTCAAGTAGAATAAGAAGTTTCAGCAGAGGAATGATGAAAATGATAAAAAAATCTGGAGGTAAAAGATCACCCTTTTCAAAATAAAAAAATTATGCCAACCAAAGAGGAATTAAAAAATTATTGTAGAAAACATAGAATTAAAGGATATTCAAACCTACAAAAAGCCGAATTGGAAAGACTTGTAAATAAACATAAAAAATGGTCTTTCGAAAGAAATAAACATAAATGGAAAAGAACAGGTATTTCAATAACTTCAGGTATTGCCTTCGCATTATGGGAATGTGAAATATGTGGAGAGGAAGACGATACTATGATAGGCGAAATTTTAAGTCCTAAAGATGTATAAAAAAGGAGTTAAAAATAATTAAAAGATATTATAATGGGTAATATAATTAAAATTGAAGAGAATAGATTTCAAAAAGTTTATAGTAAATTCAGATTATTATCAAAAGAAAAACAAGATTTAGAAAACAAAAGATATAGAATAAACGATAGAATACGTTTATTAGAAAGAAGAAGAGATAGAGAATTAAATAAACAAAGGAAAACTCATAACAAGGCAAGTAGAGATTACAAATTAAAAACTAAAATTGCAGTAGAAAAGATCAATTCCGATTCTATGGATGCTTATAATAAAATAAGATTTAAATTAGATCCTAAAGCAATCGGTGTTATTACTGGTTTATTATTTGAAAAAGAACTATCCAGATTTAAAAATATCCAAAAAACTCATATTAGAACATTAATGGTAGCAAGGAATAATTATATTAGAATTACAATAATAAAACCTAAAAAAATACGGATTAAATATAATAAGCCATTAAAAATAGAAATATACAAAAAAGAAAAATTAACAAATAATATTTATAATCTAAGTAAAAAAAACAAACCTTATTATAATGTAATAGGATTCACAACAAATAATAGAGAAAAGATAAAAAGATTAAAAAAAGAAATTAGAGAACTAAATAAAAAATATAAAAAATTAGAAAAAATTAAACCAGTCTGGAAAGGAATGAGAGAAGCTGATGAATATTATGATGAAAAAGAAAAAATTCAAGATAAATTTATTACTTTAGATTTGGAAAAAGAAAGGTTAGAACATGAAATAAACAAATTAGCAAAAGAAGCTAATAAAAAACTTTATAGTATAAAAATATAAATGAAAAAAAATAAGTTATTATCTCCCAGATATTTTCGCTCTTGGAAATAATTTACGGAGATGTTCTTTTGCCTCACCTTTTCCACCAAAATTCCATAACTTCACATGCGATGGTGGATCCCTCTTTTTATAATCATATATTGTAAGTATTGTTCCATCTCCAAAGGCAAAATCCCATTCGGCTTATGATTTATCATCAGGACTACCCTTTTTGTGAGGTGGACCTAATTTCTTTATAAGAGACTGATATGAAATTTGTATATATCCACGACCTCCCGTACCCATTACTTCCTTTTTAGTAGCTCTTCTCATTTTTATACTCATATATTTAATTTATTATTTATTAAAACGATTTATTATAATTTAAATTTTAACGTACAAATTTAAATATTAATATATATTAATAAATACAAACACAACAATTAATAAGTATTAATAATATCATGGAAAATATAAAAAATAGATCAAACACTACTACTATTACCACTACAATTAAAACACATGATGAACTAAGAGAATTAGAAGAATATCCAAGAGAACCGTTTAATAGTATTGTATTGAGATTAATTAAAGAACATAAAGAATTAAAAAATAGAAAATAAATTATAATATGCCATCATTTCATAAAATGTATTATAAAAATTCAGATAACATGAAGGAGGTGGATGATAATTCCATCGCTTTAGTTATAACATCTCCACCATATCCAATGATAGAAATGTGGGATGAAATGTTTTCTATACAAAATCCTAAAATTGCAATGGCATTTAAACAAAAAAAGGGAATTGTAGCATTTAAATTAATACATGAAGAATTAAATAAAATATGGAAAGAAGTATATAGAATTTTAATACCAGGAGGCATTGCATGTATAAATATTGGAGATGCTACCAGGACAATTGATAAAAATTTTCAACTTTTTCCTTCACATGCTATAATCATTAATAATTTTTTGGAATTGGGGTTTCAATCATTACCAGAAATCTTATGGAGAAAGCAAACAAATGCACCAAATAAATTTATGGGCTCGGGAATGATGCCTCCAGGAGCTTATATTACATTAGAACATGAATATCTTTTATTGTTTAGAAAAGGAAAAAAAAGGGAATTCAAAAAGCCAAAATTAAAGGATAAAAGGAGAGAAAGTTCATATTTTTGGGAAGAACGTAATATATGGTTTTCTGACATATGGTTAGATTTGAAAGGAACAAATCAAAAATTAAAAAATAGTAAAACCAGAGAAAGAAGTGCATCATATCCACTTGAATTGGCATATCGTTTAATTAACATGTTTTCGATAAAGGATGATACTATTAGTGACCCCTTTATTGGAACGGGAACAAGTATGATAGCTGCAATGTTATCCGAAAGAAATAGTATTGGACATGAAATCGACCCGAAATTCAAAATGATAATCGAAAAACGACTTAGAGATATGAATCTATTTGCAAATAAATATATTAATAAAAGAATCGAATCCCATATTGATTTCGTTAATAAAAGAATTAAAGAAAAAGGCTCTATAAAACATAATAATGAAATACATAACTTCCCTGTCATTTCCAGCCAGGAAAAGCTAATAAAAATTCATAAATTAAAAAGTATAAAAAGAATCAATAAAAATGAATTTAAGGTAGAGTACAAAAAGTTATAGTTTATTTTTCTAGGTTTTGATTTTATTCTATATATATGTTATATGTTATATTATATAGGGCTAAATTTTCAACTTTTTTTTTACCTTTTTGCACAAAAAAAGTGGAATTCCAAATCTTACTGTCTATATATAATCTTGAACGGTAGACAATAAATTATCTACCCTATTACAATATCATCTATATATTAACATATATAGCTTCCTATTGGAAGCGGCAGTAAGATGTGGGATAATTTGATTATGTAAATATTTTTAAAGTATTAACTTTATTATATTTATAAATAATTGTGATTAAAAAGTTGGCAAAAAAAGTAAATTGGAAAATAACCAATAGAAGTACTTGGGATAAAGAATGGAAACACGAACCAACTGAAGTATATATTAGAGTTTCTTCTGATGTAAATAATGCAGCAGGTCATAGAACGGTTGGTTGGATCTTAGAATTAAATACTCCTTCTGATAGATTTGTTATAGAAGAAAATTATCGGGAATTAGGAAACTTAAAAGGTTCATATATAACACAAAAGGATAGAGTAATAAAAAATGATTTTATTAAGACTGCAAAGAAAATGATGAGAAAGTCCAATGGATTTACAACAATAAATCAATTTCATGAATTAGTATATCTTTTTCATTAGTAAATATTTTTAAAGTATTAATTTTATTATTTAATTAAATAATAAAGGTAATTACAAATTGACAGGAAAAACATCTAATAAAAAGATCATTGAAAAATTTGCTAAAACAAAAGTAAGATTTGATACATATGATGAACATGGTTTAAAGATTTATGTAGAATTGAAAAAAGAATCTCCAAATGAATATTGGGTTGATAAAAAAGGAAACGTCGTTCGGCATGATGGATGGAACAAATATATTTTAGGTAATGTAAAAAAATTTAAAAATGAAACGATTGGTGTAATAAGTGATGTTGGTTGGATGATATTGGATTACCTAAAGAAACGTAAAACATCTGCATCAACTAAACAAATTAAAAACCGTGTGGAAATGTCAGGGAGTTATACTTTAGAAATATTACATCTCCTTGAAAAATGGAAATTAGTTAAAAAGAAAAAATATGGTCGTACCTTTAAATGGTCTATTACTAAAAAAGGATTATCACCATATTCTTAAAACTAAGGTAAAATTAAATGGATAAAATAAATTATCAAATGTATTCTAATTGGAATATAAAAAAAAGTAATAATAGAGAATGGAAACATAAACCAACAGGAATAATCATAAAATTTACACTCACGGGAAGATATGCAGCATATACAAAAACAAATTATATCATATATGAAGTTGAATTAATAATAAACGATAAATTATTTACCCTATTTGGAGATTCACTTTCTGGTGGTACATTTAAACAAAAGAAGGAAATGAAAGATAAAATAGTTATGGGAATTAAAAAATTTATGGTTAGAACTAATAACTACGGTTTACCAAAATTTAATATAGAAAAACATAAAACCTGGAAGAGATTGTAAAAAGATATATATGCTGATTTTTCAATGTACCAAAAATATACTTAAAAATTAAAAATTAATTCTATTTTTTATGTTTAAGATAAAGGCAATTTACTATTTCTAATACCCTTTTTAATTAATAATGTTTATATATAATAATAATTACTATATTAATATATATAAGTAGAATATATTTTTAAGTAATAATAAAAGTAAAAAAAAAAATGAGGTGTCATTTATATGGCAAAAAAAGAAATTCCTGAAGAATCAGACGAAATCGATATTGATGAATTAATGGAAGAAGAGGTAGAAGAAGAGGTAGAAGAAGCACCTAAAGCCAAAGCTAAGCCTAAAAAGAAATCTAAAGCCAAGCCTAAGGCCAAACCTAAAGCTAAAGCTAAGCCTGAAATTGTAGAATTAGAAGATCCAATGATAGTTAAAAAAAGGGTTAAAAGATATATAAGAACCCGAGAAAATCCAATGATGGTTTCTAAAACAATTTATTCAAAACTAAATGATAAATTGATAGCAATAGTAGAAGAAGGATGTAAAAGAGCCGAAGCTAACAAAAGAAAAACGTTACACGCAAAAGATATTTAAATACAAAATATAACTATTTTTTTTATTTTTTTTTATAAATTTCAATCCCAATATTTATAATTAATTAATCTTATAATTAATATAGAAGTTATAAAAATTATAAATGGTGTATACATATGGTAGAAAATGATGATAATGGTGAATTTACATCAATATCTATATCAAAAAAGAATTTAGAACGATGTAATAAATTAAAGAGGAAATTAGAAGATCATCACGGTAAAAACCTTAGAATGAACTTTCTTATATCTAATTTAATCTATAATTATCTAAATAATAAAAATGTCAACCTGGATGCAATTGAAGTTTAATCACTGTTAAAATGATATTTTTCTAACCCTTTACTCAATTTAATCTAAAGATTTTTAAAGTATTAATATTATTTTTAATCAATTAAACTAATTTATAAAAGAATATTAATAC
>Ga0209976_10001690_pt1 | contig 12918 bp, 13 predicted proteins | sample SumtaG_FD_182806 | JGI IMG/M metagenome (GOLD analysis project Ga0209976, IMG submission 182806) | Deep subsurface microbial communities from Indian Ocean to uncover new lineages of life (NeLLi) - Sumatra_00157 metaG (SPAdes) (version 2) | ecosystem: Environmental > Aquatic > Marine > Oceanic >...
GTACACCATTTTGGTGCTATGCTAATGTTTCAATCTTCGATCACCCAAAACATGGTAAAGTTATTCTCTCAATACACACGGATATTACGGAACGGAAAAAAGTAGAAGAAAAGGTGATTGAATTAGCGAAATTCCCCTCTGAAAATCCTAATCCAGTTTTAAGAGTAAGGAAAGACGGGATAATATACTCCAATAAAGTAGGTGAAACGGTATTTAAAGTAAAAGAGGGAGACAAAGTCCCCGAATTTTTAAAACATGAACTTTTTGAAGCATTGGATAAAAACACAATAATAAAAAATGAAATCAAACTCGATAGTCGAATTTATGCTATTGATATTTCCCCCATAAAGGAATGGGGTTACGCTAACGTTTATGGAAGAGATATTACTGAACGTAAAGAATATGAAGAAAAATTAAAAGATTCTGAAAAAAATTACCGTATTGCTTTCGATCGCGCAAATTTCTACAAAGATCTTGTAATTCATGATATTAATAATATACTAAATATTATCGTTTCAGATGTACAACTCTACTCACTGTATCAAAAAAGTCCCGAAAAATCAAAAGATCCAAACACTTTAATAAAAAGAATAGGAGAAGCAGGTTATAGGGGGGTACGTTTAGTTTCTAATATTCAAAAATTATCTAAATTAGAAGAAGTAGAAAAATCTAAAAAAATAGTAGATGTATTTAAAGTTTTAAATGGGGCAGTAAATTTTATAAAGAAAACTTATCGAGAAAAAGAAGTAAACATAAAATTAGAACTCTATAGTAAAAAGGCTAAAGTTATCGCAGATGAACTAATACTTGATGTATTTGAAAACATAATAACGAATGCAGTTAAATATAATGATAATATTCCTATTGAAATATTGATAAAGAGTTCCCTGGTGAAAAGAAAAGGAAAAAATTTTATTAAAATGGAATTTCTTGACAATGGAATTGGAATTCCTGATAAGCGAAAAGCGATTATTTTTCAAAGAGGTTACGAAAAAGAAAAACAGACAAAGGGAATGGGATTTGGGCTCTCACTTGTAAAAAAAATAATAGATAACTATGAAGGAGAAATCTGGGTTGAAAATAATATTAAAGGAGATTATACAAAGGGTAGTAATTTTATTTTATTAATTCCAGAGGTAATGTAATTATAAAACTGTATTTCTATTAAAAAATTCTATTTTTAAGCTTTTTACCTATCAATTTTTAAATTTTCATTTAACAGTTATGCCTATAGCGGTAATAACTAGTATTATGATGAATGTGAAAGCTATAGTAAAGGAAAAAATATAATATAAGAATCCAATAATTACTGATTTTAAAAGTGCCAGTAAGCCAATAAAAAGAAAAATAGCAATAAGAGACTTTATTCTGGAATTTTCTGTAATCAAATCTGAGAAATATTTTTTGGATACAGGGATTATCATTGATTTGGAAAATCCGTACATCAAAAATATTATAATAATTAAAGTCATAGAAAATAAAGATGTATTAGAAGGAAATGTCAGAAATATACAAGAAATTAATAAAGTAGAAAGTCCAATAATTGTAAATAGTTTTATTTTTCTATATCCTATTGGTTTAAATATAAAGTGAGAAAATATCAAATAAATTAAATTATTTAATATAAAAAATAACGGAATTAAGTAAATTATTTCAAATGAAATAAAATTTATAGCAGTTATAATTAAAAATAGAGTGTCCAAACTAGCAATTTCGATACATGCAAGATTAACAACGGATCTCCAAATTGTTTTTTCAGACTTTCTAGTTTTTGATAAGGTATTTTGTGTAGAAGATTTATAATTAAAATCTCTAATAGTTCCCAATTTCAGCGGAAAAATTAGTATGATTGCTAATTATCCTGGAATAACAGAGAAAAAAATAATCTGAGAGTATGAAAATGACATTAATAAGAAAATAAAGGGAAAAAACGAACCCATTACTAATCCCAATGATTCAAAAACTCTATTGTATCTTAAAGCTTTGGCATTATCAAAAGAATTACAAGAACATATATCATCACATGAAGATGTTCTTATGCAATTACCAACATATTCTGTTGTTTTTAGCCCTAAAACATATTCCCAAGATGGGCTAAACCCAAGAAATAATTTAGAAACATTAGAAATTAAACACCCACAGATAATAATAGATTTTTGTCTTAAATATTTGTCATCCATCCAACCCCATATAGCATATAAAATATTTAAAATAAATGTGCTCATCCCTGCAATTAATCCTAAAATTAATGGCGTTCCTCCGATACTCATTGTAAATAAAGGTAAGATATTTAGCATCATTTCACTCGAAATTAGCATAAGAAACGTAACTAACCCAATTATTAAAACTGGCATTGAAACCCCAAATATAAACTTTAAACTATCAATACCTGCCTTTTTTTCCATTGTAAATTTCTTAAGTTTTATAATATAATATTAAAATTAACCAAATTCAATGGAATCATTTAGAGTTAGTTTTTAATAACTTTTTAAAAATTTGTTAATTACAATTTTAAATCATTACTATTTTTAGATCTAATTAACTTTTTACTTATAATTTTTATAATTAAACATAAAATATATAAATAACTAGTGGATTTGTGAAATTGTGTATAAAGATTTTACACAAATAACAAAAATTTATATATTACTTATAAGATAAGACAAGTGTTTTTATTTGTAAAATTAAGATTTAAATATTCATAATAACTTCGAACCAAGGAATGAGAAATGGTTGTAGAAATAACTCGTCAAACTAAATTCTGCCCAGAATGTGAAGGTGATATTATATCTCTCCAACAAAAGGGTGAAACTGTGTGTCAACAATGTGGTTTAGTTTTAAACGAAAAAGAGTTAGATATTTCTCACAGTGGCATTAGGGCCTATTCAAAACAAGAAAAAGAAAAACGAGAGAGGATTGGAAGTCCAATTTCAATTTTAACACCAGATATAGGTTTAACTACAATTATAGATAGAAAAGAAATTCAAGATCCAGATTTAAGAAGAGCTGCAAAGTGGAATACACACTTGTCATGGGAAAAAAGAAATTTGCTTATTGCTATTACTGAACTAAAAAGAATTAGTAGCAATTTACATTTTCCAGAATACGTGAAGAAGGGAACAGCCAGACTGTATAGAAAAACGTTTAAAAAAAATCTTTTACGTGGTAGGTCTATAAAAGGAATGGTTTCGGCTTGCGCATATTTTATCTGTAAACAAGAGAAAGTTCCAATTACGCTCCAAGAAATCTTAAAAGAATCATCGACTAATGAAAATAATGTTAAGCGATGTTATAAAATATTAATTAAAGAAATGAACTTAAAATCTCCTCCTATTGACCCAATATCACTTATTCCGCGTTATTGTGCGAATTTGAATTTAGGTTATGATATTGAAAAGGAAGTAATAAGTGTATTAATAAAAGTACTTAAGAAAATTTCCACTTGCGGTAAAGATCCTAAAGGCTTTTGTGCGGGTTCTATTTATCTAATTACTAAAATAAAAAACACAAAAATAAGTCAAGCAGAAATAGCAAAAGCTATAGGGATTACAGAGGTAACTTTACGCTCAAGATATAAAGAAATATTGCAACATGTTCGCTTTAACTTTTAAGCATAATGATTCTTGCCTTTCTTTTAATGGTTGTTATGGTTGAGGTATTAAATATTAATCTCAAAAGAATTTTATTTAATTTATAAATGGACGATTTGAGCATATCTAAGACCAAGATTCTATCAAAGAGAATAAAATGAACTATTACTTGATGTGTTTGAGAATATACTAACGAATGCTGTTAAATATAATAATAGTATTCCTATTGAAATATTGATAAAGAGTTCTCAAGAGATAAGAAAAGGAAGAAATTTTATTAAATTGGAATTTCTCGACAATGGAATAGGAATTCCTGATGATCGAAAAGGGATTATTTTTCAAAGAGGTTACGAAAAAGAAAAACAGTCTAAAGGAATGGGATTTGGACTCTCACTTGTAAAAAGAATAATACTTAACTATGAGGGAGAAATCTGGGTTGAAAATAATGTTAAAGGAGATTACACAAAGGGTAGTAATTTTATATTATTAATTCCAGAGGCATTGTAATTATAAAACGGTATTTCTATCAACAAATTCTATTTTTAAGCTTTTTACCACATTTTTTAAATTTTCATTGTCACAGTTATGCCTATAGCAGTAATAACTAGTATTGCGATGAATGTGAAAGCTATAGTAAAGGAAAAAACATAATATAAGAATCCAATAATTACAGATTTTAGAAGGGCCAGTAAGCCAAAAAAAAGAATAATAGCACTAAGAGATTTTATTCTGGAATTTTATTAATCAAATCTGAAATGCATTTTTTAGAGACAGGGAGTATCATCGACTTTTTAAAAATTTGTTAATTACAATTTTAAATCATTAATATTTTTAGATCTAATTAACTTTTTACTTATAATTTTTTTAATTAAACATAAAATATATAAATAACTAGTGGATTTGTGAAATTGTATATAAAAATTTTATCCAAATAACAAAAATTTATATATTACTTATAAGATAAGACAAGTGTTTTTATTTGTAAAATTAAGATTGAAATATTCATAATAACTTCGAACCAAGGAATGAGAAATGGTTGTAGAAATAACTCGGGAAACTAAATTCTGCCCAGAATGTGAAGGTGTTATTATATCTATCCAACAAAGGGGTGAAACTGTGTGTCAACAATGTGGTTTAGTTTTAAACGAAAAAGAGTTAGATATTTCTCACAGTGGCATTAGGGCCTATTCAAAACAAGAAAAAGAAAAACGAGAAAGAAATGGATGTCCAATTTCAATTTTAACGCCAGATATAGGTTTGAGTACAGTTATAGATAGAAAAAAAATTCAAGATCCAGATTTAAGAAGAGCAGTAAGGTGGAATACACACTTAACATGGGAAAAAAGAAATATGCTTATTGCAATAACTGAGCTAAAAAGAATTGGCTGCAACTTATATTTTCCAGATTATGTGAAGAAGGCAATAGTTCGACTTTATAGAAGAACGTTTAAAAAAAATCTTTTACGTGGTAGGTCTATCAATGGAATGATTGCTGCTTGTGCATATTTTATCTGTAAACAAGAAAAATTTCCAATAACGTTCCTAGAAATCTTAAATGAATCATCGATTGATGAAAATAATGTAAAACGATGCTATAAAATTTTAATCAGAGAAATGAACTTAAGGGCTTCTCTTATTAATCCCATTTTACTTATTCCTCGTTATTGTGCGAATTTGAACTTGAGTATTGATGTTGAAAAGGATGTAATAAGTGTATTAAATAAATTTATTAACAATGTTTTCACTTGCGGTAAAGACCCCAAAGGATTTTGCGCGGGGTCTATTTATCTAATTACCAAATTAAAAAACTTAAAAATAAGTCAAAAAGAGATATCAAGAACTGTAGGGGTTACAGAAGTAACCTTACGCTCAAGATATAAAGAAATTATGCAACATATTCGCTTTAGCTTTTAAGCTTCATTATTCTTGTTTTTCTTTTGACGGCTGTTAGGGTTGAGGTATTAAATTTTAATCTCAATAGAGTTTTATTTAATTTATAAATGGGGGATTTGAACATCTTAAAGATCGGGATCTATCAAAGAGAATAGTATATATTATTTAAGATTACCTTGGTTTTCAGAATTTCTATATTAAAGTTATCTTTTCTTTTTTGAATTGACTATAAATGTTAATAATGCCTTAACTAATGATGCGGGAAAACTAAGTTAGGCAATCCTTTTGAAAGAGCAGAATTTTCTTAATTTGTATTATTGATCAAAGTTATTTGAAATTAAAGATAACTAAATAAAATATTAAATTTGCTAAAATCAAAGGGCTTTAATAGAAATCCTTTTGCTCCCGTTTCGTTTATTTTGCTGCTTACTACTATTTCTGGAATAGCAGTTATGAAATATACAGGAATATCCCTAAGATTTTTAAATCTTTCATCAAATTTTATCATTTTACTGATTTCATATCCATCAATATCAGGTAGTACTATATCAAGTAATATCATTTTTGGAGTATTTCTACTTAGTTCCTCAATTGCTTTCTCCCCAGTTGTAATTCCTTTACTAGAATAACCTTTTAAATCAAAAAAGTCGGTTAAAACCATTATAGTTGGGGCATCATCTTCAATTATTAGAATATCGTACGTATCATTTTCTGGTTCAATATCAGTTAAAATTCCATTTATTCGATTTTCAAGATATAAACTTTGGTTATAGATTTCTTTTATTCTTAATAATATCTCTGGATTTAATTTATTTGATTGCCCTTCTATTAGTAATTGCGAAAATCCTTTTATTACAGTTAATGGTTCTTTTAAGCCATGATAAGTTCTTGAAATATTCCTAAGATATTTTACTTTTGAATAGGAATCAACATAAAAATTAACTGCTTTCCGAATAAGCTTTGAAACAGTGGAAAAATCATGACTGTGTGTAAATTTTTGCCATTTAAGCTTAGTTTCCTCAGTTACATTGAATCCTATATATTTTTTAATTTCATCTGTTTTTTTTTTATTATCTATTATAAACCAACACCATGATTTACTTCAAATCTATACTATATTTTATTGAAATCTTTTTTTCGACAAAAAAAGGGATCAATAACTCAATTAAATATTACTATTTATATAATAGTTATAAAGAAATATAAAGATGCTTTTGTTTTATAGTCAATTATTAACCTTAAATTGAAGAAATTATTTATCTCAAATGAAATTTCATTAAAAGAATATGATTTATTATTTATTAATTATTTTTTTTAATTTATAGCTACTGCTATACTTTTTAGATTTTACTTTTATCTTCTATCTTCACTTAACATAGATCTCATAATATTTTACATTAAATGAATTTTTGTTCTATAATATTTGAATTGGATTTTTTTTATTAAGAAATATTAAAATTTATACATAAAAAAAATCTGTTTTTCGATTTTCTCATCTATTAATATACTTTTTTTAGAAATTCAAACATTTGCTATAAATAATTCTATAAAACTAAAATTAACGATCTTGAATTTAATTGAATAATTTCTTCATTAAGGATTTCTTAAATGAAAACATTTAAATATGTAATATATCATAAAACTCTTGAACATATTTATAAAAAAACCTAAGAAAAGAAGAAACTGTCAGAAAACATAAGAAAAAAAGATTCAAACATATAAAATACAAGAAAAAAAGATTCAAACATATAAAATACAAGAAAAAAAGATTGAAAATGACAAAGATAAATATTCGCTGAGAAGATGGCTAATTGTGCAACCTGTGACTTCTACAACAAGGTTTTAAATGAAGAATCCAAATTTGTGATGTATCCAGAACTATGAGAGAATATAAAAGATTGAGGAGGATAACTTTAGATTGAATTTTTAATCTTTATACATATAAAAAAACAAAAAATAAGATTTTAAATAAAATAAAAAAAAATAATAAAAAAAGTGAGAAAAATGAGTGCAAAATCAGAAAAAATTAAACAGATATTAAATGAATTAGAAAAAAATTCTGAAGTCTCTAATAGCGCCTTAATATCATTAAAAGGACAGATGATGGCCAGTGCTTTACACAGTGATGTGGATGAAAAAGCTGTAGCTGCAATGACTGCGGCCTTAACTTCTGTTGGTACAAGAGTTGCCGATACATTAAAATCAGGAAAAACTCAATCGATAGTTATAAGTGGTGATAATCAAATGATCATATTACACCAACTTAGTCAGGCTGTACTAATAGCATTAGCTGACTCAGATTCAAAAATCGGTTTAATCGATTTTGAAATAAACGCTGTCTTGGACAAAATGAAAATGATTATAGGCTAAATAATTGAATTTTTTTTTTATATCTATTAAAAAATCAAAAAAAAACAAAAAATAAAAAAGGAAGTGTAAAAAATGCCAAATTATAAGCAATTGTTAGATATGTCAAATACAACACTAGTAGCGATGGGAAAGACGATGATAAATATGGGATTAAATATTCCCTTGGTATGGAATGAATTAGCTAATGTGTTTGGAAAAGAGGCTAAAAACATGTTAAAAGATACTGGAATGGAAATAGAAGGCTCAGATGTTAAATCGATTACTGAGGATTTCGCTAAAAAAATTAAAGAAATTGGTTTTTGTCAAAGGGCAGATATTATCGAAGCATCCGATGAGAAGATTGTTATGGATCTTGGAGAATGCATCTATGCCCCTGCAACAACTTTATTTCGAGGTGATGATAAGAATTTCATACCACCATGTCCGATGATGGGAATTTTATATAGTGCTATTGAATCCAAAACGGGAAAAAAGGGTTTTATAGAAACATGTCTATTTAAACCTGAGGAAAATACTTCTATTTTCACCATAACTTTAGAATAACCAGAGGGATAAAAAAATGGCAAAATCAGATTGTGTGTTTGCTGGAGAAGAGAATTCTGCAGGTTTAGTATGGTGTGAGAAGAAGAATATCTATGTTTCGGCACAAGAGAAAGATAGTTGTGAATTTTATGAAAAAAAATAACAATAAAAGGTGAGATATAAGATGAGTGCGAAATCAGAGAAAATTAAACAAATTTTATTTGATTTAGAAAAAAATTCGGAAATAACAAATAGTGCCCTGATATCATTAAAGGGACAGATAATGGCAAGTGCTTTGCATAGTGATGTTGACGAACGAGCTGTAGGAGCGATGACTGCTGCTTTAACATCTGTAGGAACTAGAGTCGCAGATACATTAAGTACTGGAAAAACGGGATCTATCGTAATTACTGGATCCGATAAACTAATTATTGTGAATCAATTATCGCAATCAGTCTTGATAGCATTAGCACCTGCAGATGCCAAAATTGGATTAATTGATTTTGAGATAAACACAGCTTTAGATAAAATAAGAATGGTACTGGGATAGAAAATTCAAAATTCAAATATTTTTTTTTTTTAATTAAATTTCATAGGTAAAAATCAAGATACATAATATAAAAATTATGTCAGAATTAAAAGATAATTTAATACAATTATTAGATGACCTTATAGTTAATACAGATGTTTCAAGTTCATGTTTAATAACAGAAGATGGTCTAGTCATAGCTTCGAATAGCCAGCAAGATGAGGAACAAAGAGAAGTAAGAACAAATTTTGCAGCCATTTCTGCTAGTATTTTATCTATGGCTGACAGAGGAATTGAGATTGTTAATGCAAATCAAATGTTAGATCAAATAAAGATTGATGCTAGTTTAGGCAAAAATCTCGATGAAGATTTTACAATTTTAATTTCAAGAGCATTCTCTAATATTCTTTTACAAGTGATATTTCCTAAAAGAATAAATATTGGATTGATTCAATTTGAAACAAATAGGGTTATTAAAGAAATAAATAAACAAATTAAACAACACAATTCTGAAGAATTGTTCGATGAATTAGGCTCTTTATTATAATGTATAAAATAAAAAGAAATATGGTGTAAAAATTGATGAATAATGAGAAAAAAGAAGATAATAATTTAGGAACTGAAAAAAATGATCTTGAAAAAGAGGATGATATAGATTTCTTTAAAGAAAATGATTTTTTTTCCCAAGATGAATCCATAAGTCCTGTTGTTGAAAATGTTAAGGACGATGTGATTTCAACCATAGTTGAAGAGGATAGAAATATTAAGATATTAGAAGAATCTTTGGAAAATCTTGATAGTGAGGAGAAGATTGCATTTGATCAAAAATTAAAATTAATAAATGAATTGGAATTAGTTCAAAAGGAAAAAATAAAAGAGCTAGACAATAAGGTTGAAGAATTTAAAGTCAGGGATAAAAAGTTAGAAGAAACTGTGTATGAATATGAACAGAGAAATCTTTCTTTAATAGAAATGAGGAAAGAATATCAGCAAAAATTGATTGAGATAGACGAAAAGAATGATTTGTTAAATCAGAGTAAAAATGAGTTTGAGGAAAAAACGGGAAAGTTAAATGAAGCACGACAGCATTTTAAGGATCTCAGCTTATCATTTGAAGAAAAAAAACTTGATATTGAGAAAATAGAGTTAAAAATGAATAGAATGGAAGAGACTTTAGAAAGAAATAGACGACAGTTTGAGAGAAAAAACTTGGATTTCGAAAAAGAAAAGTTAAAATTTGAAAAGGGAAGAAAAGAATTGCAAGTTAGTCTAAGAGAATCGGAAATAGATTCCTACTCAAATTTATCAACTATAGGCGAAAGTATAATTACTGTTGAGGAAGATGATGAAGGAAAGGGTAAAATAGAATTATTACAGGATATATTACGAGAATTATCTTCAAAAGGAAGGCTTCAATCATGTTATTTAATTGATGGGAAAGGAATGATAATTGCAGAATATTCAAACGTTAAATTAGATACTATGGCAATAGGGGCAATGTTTTCGCTAGTTTGTACATCTCTATTACGAACCGTAAATAGTTTAAGCCTACAAGCGTTAGAGTATTTTAAAATGTCTTCCAGTAATGGTGAATTTATGTTAAGAAATATTAACATAAGTGGTTACGAAAGAAATTTTATCCTTTTAATATATTATAGCGAAGTTGATTTAATTCTCTCTAAAGTGGATCAAAAATTAGGTAATAAGTCAATAAAGAAAATTTTGAGAAGTGTAAAAAGAGATTTTAATGAATTTGGGCAAGGTGAAAAATTTTCTTGGATCTTTGATAATTTAATTGATAAAATAAAATTTTTAAAGCAGACATTTTATCTAGCAGACCAAGAATCAGATGATCTAAGACTGAACCTCTTAAGTAAAGCATCAAATAAAATAAAGGAATTATTTGAAAGATAATTAAAGTGTTATATATCGAAAATAAGAATAAGATTTTTATTTGTTTAGCAATTTTTTTTATAAAACTAAATACAAATTATTAAAAATATAAATTATTATATATTAATAAAGAATTATTGATAAAAAATATCAAAATTTGAGATAAATTATGGTGTAATTATATTACTGATATAAAAAAAAAAATTAAAAATACTAAGAAATATATTGGATTCAATGTTGCTGAAGACACCAAGTTTAAATGGCAAAATTTTGCAGAAAGCCACGATTTTTCAACAATTTCAAAACTAATTAGGAAGGCTGTTAATTTTTATGTAGATGGGTATTCAAAAATATCTTATTTAGAAAATATTTCTAAAATCTACCATGGGTTAAAAGAACCATTAACATCTATAAAAGGATTTTCACAATTGATAATTGAAAGATATTCAAATCAGTTAAAAGCAGAGATCTTATTAAGGATAAAAGAAATCTTTAATCAAAGCATATTTCTCGAGAAGAAAATTAATGAAATTTTATCTGATATTGAACCAGAAAAAGAAACATACGATATTTTAATTATCGAAGATGACTCTGCAACTATTATGGTTTTAACCGATTTTTTTGAATTGAGGGGATATTATTGTAAAGGAGTAACAACAGGAACAAAAGGATTAGAGGAACTAACAAGATATACCCCAAAACTGATATTATTAGATATCGTTCTGCCAGATATAGATGGTTATGAAATATGTAAAAAGATTAAGTTTGATGAAAAATACAAAAGATTTAGTGACATACCTGTATATTTCATAACAGCAGTCCCAGAATCAGAAGTAAGAAAAAGAGTGAAAGAAATCAGGGCAGATGGATTTTTAACTAAACCTTTCGAGTTTCCCCGTTTTGAAATATTATTTAACTATTTATAATTTTCTTTATTTGAAAGATCTAAAGAATTTCATTAATTTATCAAATGGTAACACAATAATCTTCAAAAAAAAATATTAAATAATGAAAATCCCTAAATTTCTATTAAGAAATTAAGAATGACTGAAATTTATGATATATTCTAATTTATTTTTGGTATCCTTATTGTAAAAGTAGATCCCTCATTCCGTCCTCTGGATTCCACCCAAATTTTTCCACCATGTAATTCAATCAGTTCTTTTGATATAAATAAACCAAGACCTGTACCTTCTGTAACTATATTCATACCTTTTCCATATCTTTCAATTTTTCCAAATTTTTTATATAATTTCTCTTTTTCTTCTTCTGTAAATCCTACACCAGTATCCTGTATTTTAATATCGATGTATTCGTCATGTTTTTGCAATTTGACAGTTATTTTCCCTCTTGGTGGTGTATTTTTTATGGCGTTTGATAAAATATTTATTATTACTTGCTCAATTCTACTTTTATTTACTTTTATAAGAAATTCTCCTGTAATTTCAACATTTATGAAGAGTTCTCGTTCTATAAACGAATAATATAAACCATTAACACATTCTTCTACAATTTTCCTTAAATCCTCAAATTTCCTCTCTATACTAATTACACCAGATTCTAATTTTGAAACATCAATCAAATCAACAATTAGGTTTTTGAGCCTTTTTCCACCTTTATTAATGATTTTAATTAGTCTCTTCCCCCTTTCATCTAAATAAGTTTGGTAATAATTTAATAAAATTGTAGAAGCACTGTATACAGAATTCAGTGGTGTTTTCAGCTCGTGGGAAGCTCGTAATACAAATTCACTCTTTAACTTATCTAGTTCTTTTAATTTTTCAAGTTCCTGTTGAATAATTGATTCAATCTTCTTCCTTTCCGTAATATCACTTGAAAGAATTTGAATATAGTCATTACCACCTATTTTAACATATGAAAAAATATTTTCTAACCATATTCTTTCACGGCTTTCATTGATAAATTCAAATTCTTTTGGCTCTGTGATTTTAATATCTATTAATTCTTGAACACTGTTTAGTATTAATTGTTTATCCTTTTCTGATATTAAATTAATATCATCAATAGTTTTACCAACAATCTCATCTCGGGATAATGCTAGATACTTTTCAGTTATTTGATTACAATCACTAATAGATCCATTAATTTCTAATAAAATAA
>Ga0209976_10001691_pt1 | contig 12917 bp, 19 predicted proteins | sample SumtaG_FD_182806 | JGI IMG/M metagenome (GOLD analysis project Ga0209976, IMG submission 182806) | Deep subsurface microbial communities from Indian Ocean to uncover new lineages of life (NeLLi) - Sumatra_00157 metaG (SPAdes) (version 2) | ecosystem: Environmental > Aquatic > Marine > Oceanic >...
TTATATCTTTCTCAGAATCTGGATCAAATCCATTTGCAATAAAATTAATTAAAGGGAGATTGACGATTAAATATTGCACTAAGTTATAAATCACATTCCTGCCTCTTTTTTAAATTCCATTCCGATCATCTCCATTAAAGCATTACGATCGGCTCTTAAATGTTTCTCCAACCATTTATTTCCAGCATTCCCTGCTTGTATAGTAAACTTTCCCCAACCGCCCATCCATTCATGCATTTTTGTTGCATAGTCAGTATTCCAAACCCAAGTAATTACTAGATCTAATCCACTATGCGATCGTGTAGGAGTTGGTTTTTCAGGTGCGCCTGATTTAATAAAAATAGAAAAAATAGCTACAAGTATATTTCCTATAAAAGTAGAAGACGAACCTCGAAGAACGCCCCATCGAATTGGAGGAGTTTTTGATTCTGCTTTACTCCCAGTATTTGCCCAAGTTAAAAATTGAATTGCTCCTTTCTCCATAGCCTTTCTAAATATCTTCGGGGACTTTTGTTGCAACCTTTTTAACGGCGCAAGTTTCATAGTCATTTTAATTTTACCTTGCATTATATATAAACCTCAATATGGCTCATCCCGAAAGAACCAACTTCAATAACTTTTTTGACTTTCCTTTTCTTCCTTGCTTCCGCTGTCACGAATCTAATCGGCGCTCCAGGATTATCGTGCAATACATCTATATCATTTTGAATAGGGATTCCTGTATATAAACGCAGTTCATCGAAAGCACCTACATAATAATTGCCACCAAAATGATATCCGCCCCATGACAAATTAGCTATATTGGAACAATCAGCTGGTAATGAACTGATATCTATTTCAGTAGCATCTTTGACCGTGTTCATATATAATAGAGCTTTATCAGTAATTCGATTTACAGCAAATATAATATGATTCCAAATAGTATCAAAAGGAGCTGTAGCAATACTAAAAACATCAGCTACTGTTATATCATCTTTTTCCAGATGCACGTATAAACGATTATTCGCTCCATAAGACATAAGGCCCAAACTATTAGATACATCTTGATATTTCGAAAATAATAATCCACTAGCTAATGGTACAGCACCTTTCATCCAAAAAGATAACCAAAAAGAACCATTACCAATTTGATCTAAAGGAGAAAGATTTCCGCAATCTATTCGTTCATCGGTTCCAGGAAGATTTATACAGCCATTAGATTTTCCTGTTGCCCAACCAGGTGCCGTTCCTTCTAATATTCCATGATTCTTATATTGCGATTCATCTAAAGCGACCAATCCTTTTCTTTCATCGCATCGCCATAACCCGATTAAATTTCTACTTGTGTCAATAGTTGTTTGAGATTGTGCAATTACCTTTCCATGTAATTTCGTTATTTCAACAAAATCTCCTTTAACGATTAATGTATTTCTTGGAAGTCCTATAAATTTTATCGGATTAAATGGTTGTCCATCCGATCCAAATTGTATTTTACTTTCATCTTCAACATATGCTTTAGACAAAAATGGTGTACCTTCAGTTTCGGTTCTAAAATTAATATCCCGACTAATAGGAGTTATTTGCACTTGATCGGTAAAATATATACTCATGCTACTTTGATCCCTTGTGCTAATAATCCACTTTCAAAAGTTGGATACATCAAGTGCAAACAATTAGGATGATAAGGAGGCGTATCAGATAACGGAGGAAATACTGGATGTCCTCCTCTAGTTGAATAAATATTTCCTTCAAAAGGAATACAAATGGCAGTAGTCGTATTATGTGAAGATATTTCAACAAGATTTGTTCCATAATTATTTGCCTGCATTAATGTCGCTTGTGAATGAGCTTGATGAAACTTTGTTCTTGCAACCATCTCAGCATAATAATGAGCTTTATATCTTTTACTCCCCGCTTGAACAAAATATTTATTCTCTACTGTATTCCATCCTGGAGATTCAAATATGGATTTAAGCAAGGTTTTTGCTTGTCTTAAATCTCCCATCTGGAAACCAGTTGCAACAGTAACATTCACTAAAGATTCATTAACAAGAGTTTGTTGAGTTGCAATAAATAAATTTCTAAGTGCCCGTCTTCCTGCCAAAGACGAAGATAAAAAAGATTCAACTGCACTATTATATAATCCAAATACAATTTGAGTACTTGCATTCGTCGCTAAAAGTTCTGTTAAACCTTTTTTACCAATATTAATAATTGATTCTGTTGCTGATATTCTTTGAGCGATTAATTTTAAGCTTCTTCTATACCTTGCTGGAATTTGTACTTTTGCCCAATCAGCAAATAAAACATTCATCTCCTTATATAGAATATTTAGTTTAACTTTTTGTATATTCCAATACCCTGTTGACATTTCCGCATTTGCCATAGATCGAATTATTAATCGATAAATATCATCTTCGACTTTTTTAAGCTTCTTGGCAAGAGGCAAGTATCGTGTTCTAAAGTCTGCTTCAAAAGCAGCGACTTCCGCTTTAGTTATTCTAGGCATCGTAATGTCCTAATAATTCTACAGTGGTATTTTCTGCAGTATACAATCCCAGACTCCCAATAATAAAATCAGGTATTTGAAGATTACCAATATTTAATTTTTCCATTCTCTTAGAAAGCTCAAATTCTTCTACTCCTGTAAACATCGCCGCACGTCTTTCATTTAATTCTTCATAATGTTCTAATAAAAATAATGCAGCTTCTATTTGTCCATTTTTAATAGAATCGTCGGTCAGACTAGACGTCAAACTTAATTGCGGCGAATTCATCAACCAGCGAAATGCTGTAATTAAGAGAGTTGTTTTACTTATCTCTCCTGGATCAGCAGAATCACTAAGATCAAACCAATCCTCAGCACTCATTCTAATTGTTAAATATGAATCCGCTTCACTAATTGTTACCCAGGAATTCTGACCGACGATTAATGACATTATTTTTTCCTCACTTATTAGGTGAACGATAATTCTGCAGTTTGATCTGTATCAGCAACTATCGCCCCGAATGCAGTCCAGTAAGTTCTTAATTCACTTAATGTTTCAATATCTCTTTCACTTAATCCAAGTTCCTGCAGATATACAGAATTCTGAATCTTATTCCCCGGCATTACCAACAGTGCCTTATTTGCAGTGATGTTCGAATTCCAGGTAAATCTCGGAGTTACATTATATTCAATTACCTGACCTGAAATACTTGAAGCCGCACCAACCTGACGTCCTCGAATTATATCCGAAGAAGTCGCTCTGAAAGCCTGCATTATACGAGCTTTCAGTAAAGGGGATGCATAAAGAATCATAGGAGCATTTGCTGAATCCCCATATCCTTTTGCCTTACAAGCATTACCGATTGTTTCATATCCACTATTAATTGTTCTAATATCTCTTTCTACAATAGGATCAGTTGTTACACCTTGCCATGTAATAAGTGCGCTTAAAGCCGCAGTTGCTAACAAGCCGTAATGAGTATCCGCCCAAAGATTATTCAATCTGGCACGAACCTGACCCATCAAATCAACAAATGCATACAATTTTCTTCCTTCAATCATTTCCCATGTGACGCCAATACCCATTCCGTATTTGGCAATTTTCACACTTGTTTTTTCTCCACTGATACCGTAGAATTTTACTTTTCCACCCTCAGGAATTAAGTCAAACGTGAAGCCAGCAGATACATCTGCAATCTCCCATTCAAGTTGGCCTTTCCGTAAAGGTATTCCCTTGAATGATTCTTGCCAGAATGTATCGAATATTGGCATAGCCTGTGTGACATTAAAAACATCTTTTGTCAGCACAGGAAGATCGCTTGATCCCGTAAAGGCTTGAATAATTTTTTCATTTTTATCCTTTATAGCAACGGACTGCATGAAGCACTGAATTGCTTTATGGAAAACAGCCGCTTGCTCTTTTCGATTTAATACAATTCCTTTCTTTTTATCCAAAGTATAATCTTCCTCTGGATTTCCACGCATGTGAAGTAAAAGATCAAATGCCCTATCTAATTTAACCATAGTTTTATTTTAATCCTCCTATACGATTATTTCAATTTTTTACTATCTCTAATTTTTTAGTTTTATTTCCTTCAACCAATACTTCATATAAAGAAAGATGATCTAATTTCAATACTTTCTTTTCTTCCATCGTTCTTAATTGTGTTTTTACTTCTTCAAGAATAACTTCTCTTATCCCTTCAAATTCAAACTCTTTATCCGAAAGACCTTCTTCATTCCAAGCCACTTTTCCATCTGGCATAGGTTTAAAACCTAAAACAGCATGTTCATCTGGTGTAAAAGTAAGCTCTTCACGAAGTTCCCTGATAATTTTAATTGTCGTTAAATCTCCTTGACCAGGAAGAAGTCCTAAAAGGGACAGTCTGTTCATTACTGATAATTTTACTCTCATTCTACGCTCCTTGTTTATTTAATCTCTATTTTACTTTATTAAGTAAATGCTTTATCGTCACAAAGTCCGATAAAATAAGGTATTCCATCAACACTAATTCTCAAAACCGCATCAAACTGTGTAACGCCACTTGCGTTAATTTCCTCAAACAAGCCATCAGTCCGACTTGTAACACCATTAATGGACATGAAATATCCACTCGTCTGAAATAAAGTTAAGCCTGTACTTCCGCCCACTGCTTGTGCTTCTATATGTATAAAACTCGTTTTTGCTCCTAGACCTGCACCATTAGGAACTCTTAATTCTACTTCTAACGGTGCATAATTTCCTGCGGAAGGAGCAGTGCTCGGAAGAATCATTTCAGCACAAAAGGCAGAAGCCAAACCTGCCACTTCTCCAGCAACACCAAAATCTGTAATTGCCTTTAAAGCATTTGCCCATCCACCGAGTGCGACTTCTGTTGCCATACTGAACAAAGCACGACCGCCTGTTGCACCTATCCCTTGCAATACAGTATGAACTTTTAAAGATTCAATATTTCCTACGACAGCAGATACCGCATATAACGATATAATAGGATCCGGAAATGCTGCTGTAATCTTCCAAGGAATTTGTGTACTTCCAAGTTGCAATCCACGCTGAACGGGATAATAATCTTTTAATACAATATCTCCTGTTGCATCTCCTGTAGCAGCAGCTACTTTTGCTTTTCCTACAAGCAATCCAAGTCCATCATCTACATTCGTAAATTCCGTTGTTGCAGAAAGCCAGAAAATAGCATCTCCGGCAACCCAAACTTCTGCTGATTTTTTAGTTACAGTTACAATTTCTGCATCTATAATTGCTGTTGACAATTGCGCAGGATCAAATGCTCCAAGCGCATTTAAAGTAGTTGCAGTTAAGTAAAATCCGAGTGTTTCTGAGTACGTACCCTGAGCTTCCATCTGCCCCGAAATTCTTGCAGCAGCTGGAATAACTCGAATTTCTTTATAAGTTTTTGAAGTTACTTCACATTCTTTAGCCATTTTTTTCTTTGACCCCCAATTCTACTAAGGCTTGTTCCTCCATCGTTACTGAGGAACTTGATTCTTCGCCTTTATTGCTTTTTCCCTTTTCCAAATCTTCTGCTTTTTCTACTCCAAAGAGTCTGGCAGTTTCGGCGAATTCTTTTTTCGAGTTTTCTATAAATTCCTTTAAACCATCATCAGAAAGATTTTCAAGTTCTTTAGGCTTAAATCTCCCTGTGATAAATGTTTTTTGTTTATCTGTAAGATCCTTCATAAAACCATCAAGTTTTCCTTGCGCTTCAGAAACATCTAATTTATGAATTGCTTCTTTGCTCTTATCCATAACCTCTTTATATTCCTTTGAAAGCTTCTCATTCTCGGCTTTCAGCTTATCATTATCTTCAAATAGTTTCCCATATATGCGATCGTTCTTAATATCTTCCAGAGTAAACAATTGCCAGGGATAAACATTAAGTTCTCTAATTGCTGATTTAATTTCATCAAAAGTCATTTTTTTCTCCTTGTTCTTTAAAGCTTGATTAAAACATTGAACCGTTCCCAATCTTAATGCTCCTGAAAAAGAAGGATTTTCAATATCACTATTCGCAAGAGCAATTCCTGATACCTTATTTATATCTCCAACTATGTTTTCATCATCAGTATAAATATCTGCCTCCATAGAACAAACATCCATATTCATTACTTTTTCTTTATCTGGAAAATGACCAATAATGATATGAGAAAGACGTCCACCAATTTCTTTTACAAATGAAGTAATTACTTCACCAACTGATTCACGTCCTTCCTGGTCATTAGTTGCTCCATGTCCAAGAAAGAATTTAGTTCCTTCTTCAATCTTTTCCGCTATTCTCCTGATCACTGCCCTCGGCCATTTCAGAATCTGTTTCCCCTCGCCCAGAACTTTCGGTTGACTCTTCCCCTCGTGAGCTAATGTATAAGCCTGTAGGACTCCTTTTCCCTTTAAAGCTTTTAGCTTCTCCTCCGGAATTGATTTTTTTAGTTCTTCGGGACTTAGGTTTAGCTCCAAGGCTTGAATAAGTATCTTCATCAGCCATCCCCTTTAAAAACAAATCTTCAAGATATTTTGTTAATAAATTAATAGTTTCCTTATACTTCACTAAGGACGCATGCATCTTAATTACACCATTATGAGCAAACGGTGGATTATCTTTTTTTACCACCTCTAAATAATTAACCTCAATTATCACATCATTTTTTAATCTAAAGATTTTTGCATATATCCGTTTCCCTTCAGGAGTCGAAACCTTTAGAGCACGTGCATATCTTGAAGCCATTATAATTCTCCTAGATCCTCATCTTCTTCTTTTAGTTCTTTATTTTCTTCTTTTAGTTCATCAATTTCTTCTTTTAATTCATCAATTTCTTCTTGCATCACTTTAATAGTAGAAGCAATTTCTTCCTCACATTTCTTTTTAAATTTTTCATTTTCTATTTTCAATTTTTTATTTTCTTTAAGATACTTTTTGTTTACTTCAGTAAGACGTTTATATTCCTTTACAGTTTTTTCATTTTCTTCTTGAAGAGCTTGAACTTCAGTAAGAAGTTCTCGCTGTCGCTGTTCATTTTCTTCTTCCTTTTGTTTAGTTCCAAACTCAATTTCTTTTGGCTTGTCAAGAAGTTTTTTATACTTCTCAGGATCTTTTTGAATCAAATAATCTTGAACCGTTACTACTTTACTCATTCTCTTCCTCCGTTATAATGTTATTTCCTAAAGACATAATCTTTTCTTCTGCTTTTTTATCTTCTTGTTCAATTGCTCTTTTTGTTTTTAAAGGATCAATTCCAGGAAGCATATTCCGATAATCATCAATGGAAATTGCTTGATCCATATATGCAAGCTGAAGACCTTTCACCCTATTTAAGAATTCATTAAAATCAATTAATGGTAAACGAACTTCAAAATCATAATTCAATTTTGAAATTTCTTCACCACCAGCATCGATATACAATTCTTGTCCTTTTATGATCATATTATAAAGTGAACTTTCCCAGAATTGACGTTCTACAATTGTTGCATTTTTTATTAATTCATACAGCGATTCAGCAGTAGCTCTATTACTCATTAAATCTACGTATCCCAACCAATGAACTGGAACGCCAGTTGTTGAAGAAATAGTTTTTATTGTTGCAGCTAATTCAGCAGCAAGATTTTCATGCGCTCCTGTTTGTGGAGTTTCATATTTAAACTTTGCTTTACCAATAAAAGCTTCACCAATTTTCCATTTCATTAAGCTAAGCTTACTACTTAATGACTTTGCTTCAGCTGCTGAATCAACTTCCCATGTAGGAGTTATCCTCGCAAATATGTGATTATTACGACGCATATCTTTTATTGCACGATCATAGTTTTCCATGTCCGTAAGAACCACGCCGGTTTTTGTGCAAGGTCCTTCCGTATTACCATCATCGCCGCCAGTTCGAATATAAATAAAATTTCTAAAATTTGCTGATTCATATCCAAGTTCTTTTTTAATTACAATATCAATAACTTCATCTTTTAAACGTGGATTCTTAAATACTGGTTTAAAGGGTTCCTTTATAGTATATGGAAATCTAATTGCTCTCACAAAAAGAGACTTATCAAGCCATTCAGAAACCTGAAGAACAAATAATGCTTGCCCACACATTTCAGAACCTTTTACAGCATTAATAAAGTTCGGTCCTTGCAACAAATTTCGTAAAAGAAATTTCTCTATCCAATCCGAAGTTAAATCATCTTCACAGCTAATAGAAATACCCTCACCAGCAATAAATGCTGTTCGAAGATCAATAACTGTTCTAACTTGTTGATTACCAAAAGAAGATAAAGCATTATATTTTCTATACGTTTCCGATACTTGTGATTCATAAGTATTAAATGCGTTAGTCGTCCCTGGAACAGAAACATTAAAACGAACTCCCGTCAACAAAGACTCGATCATTACATAGTCTTTGGCGCCTTCAGGAGTAACTCCCTGAATCTTTATTGTTCGAGTAATTGGTTTTTTCTTTCGTTTAAATAAAAACATGCTTATTAAACATCAGTCTCAATTCCGAATATACTTAGTGTCCCTTCCAAAATAGCTGCATCACTATGTATGCACATATTCCATCCTGCTGTCATTTTAATAGGCCAACATGGAGAAAAAGGAATAGAAGGAAAAACTAATGTAGTTGCACCAATTTTCATTTTCCCTATAGTTTTTTGAACTACATTAGAAGCATTCCTAATACATCCTTTCACAGTACCAATTGCTCCTCCATTCGTACTTGTTCCAGCTGAAACTAAATGAAATATTTTATTTACGGGAACTGTATAAACTATTACATCTTCATTAATTGCTGAATCCTCCAAAAGTATTTGCGTTCCAAGTTCATGAAATTGCATTTTATCCTCCCCAAATATTATGAGTTAATGTCTCGAGTGTTCCTCCACCAAATTTTCTATCATAATAGCATAGTACAAGTCCATCTGCACGATCAGGAGAATTATGAATAGCAGTTGAGTGTTTGTTAAAATCATCCTTTGATTCTATTTTCATAACTTCATATCCCCGTCGTCCAGAAATATATAAATATTTTCTTTGAATTAATTGATTACGTAATTCTTCATCTATAGGTATATCTGCTTGTTCCAAACAATCACGTAATTGAAAATACATTTCAGTTGCACAATCTTCATAATGTTCTACATCAAGAGGCTTTCCACCAAAATTAACACGATTAACCAGCCATCCATCCTGTTCTAAAAAATCCGCAACTCCTTTTCCCAAATCTCCATTATCTATGTTTATTAAAACATTTTTATCAACAGTGAATGCTTTTAAATGTCTTATTGTTTTCGGTTGATCTTGATATCTACTGAAGTATTTATCTATTATCTTTAATCCATGACGTTTGTAAAAAACTATTTCATCTCCACCTTGATGTGCTATATCGGCTCCTACTGCAATATCCCCACTTAATTGTGAAATAACATTTTTTCTTGCAATATCAACAAGTTCAGGTGGACAAACATAAAGATCACCAGCAGCACGTAATTCACCTTCCCAAATATGACGTGCTTCTTCTTCATTCCTGTTATAATCAGCTTCCTTTTCCATTACCATAGAATTGGTGAACCATGGATTATCCCGCCAATTTAGCCAAAGAACTATTGCATTAGGATCATCATTAAGAATATAATCAATATAAACAGGATCTGTTTCATATCGTGGATTAAAATCCCACCACATAACAGAACCATCTTTTCTAATTGTCGGTCGTAAAATATTAATTGAACGACGTGATATTGTTTGAGCTTCAGCTACCCAAACATCATCAGCTCCTTCAAGAGACTTAATGTTGTCTGCATTAAAATCACGCAATCCATGAAAAATGAATTTCGTTCCATTAATACCTTTTATTTCTGTATTATATATCTTATAAAAAAATCCAAATCCAATAGAATTAATTGTATCTTCAAGAAGTTTTTTTACTGAATGTTGAATTGTTTTTTGAACTTCACGAATACAAGGAATGAATCGTGGTCTTGTCATTCCCTTTATAAGAAGTATTCTGGCAATACTCCATGATGCGCCTTTCCCTCTTCCACCGACTATTATCCTATGTCGTTTATTTGAATGGACAAGAGTATCTTGAACTTTTCCTATAATCTCAACTGTCTTTGTCATTAGAATGTCGACCCGCCAATTCAATAGTTATATTCGGATTAACAAAGTCCCTATCCATTTCCTTACTTCCCCATTTTTTTGGATTAAGTCGCTCTAATTTCCATTGAATAGCTGAAGAATTTCCTCTGTCAACAGCTATGTCCATAGCATCTTCTAATCTATCTAAAAGTTCCTTTTCACTTATAGCTTTATAAGCTTCAATTTTTAATTTAAATACTTTATCATTTTCTAATTGTTCTATTTCCTCCTCCGAACATCCAGCGACTAAACTAGCCTTGTACAATTCCATTCCCAGTTTAATCAATCTGAGAATATGCTCTTTCCTTTCTTTCAATTGCATCTTAAAATCCTATTTCCAGTCTACTTGAAGTATACTATTTATCCAGACGACATACAATAGTATATAATATATAAATAAACTTAAATACTATTATAGTATTAAAGCATAAAAAAAAGCCCTGAACCAATCAAGGCTCAGGGCTTTCTTCTATTCTCATTTCTACTGTACGCTTCTTAAACTTCCTGATGCATTATTTAAACACCTGATAGTAGATTGAACATCAGATACTTTATTGTTCAACTTACCGAAGATCTTGACTTGACTGATAATTATGTCAATCTTTAAAACCAATTTATTTCTTTCAGCAATTTGTTCTTCATTCATTTTAATCTCCTTAAAATTATTTAAGCTTTAAAAGCTTTAAATGAAAGCAGGAAGTTAAGTTTTTCCGTTTGGACATATCATCATAACGGTTCTAAATTATTGTCGCTAACTTCCTGCTTTCATTTAAAGCCCTGAACCAATTAAGGTTCAAGGCTTTTCAATTTAAACTGAAATAAAACGATCGTAGAAAACATTAGCAACTTCTTCTTGAACTTCAGGATTGTCAAACATACTATTGAAATGTTTTCTTATTTCACCAAAGCTGTATTCAAATCCTGCATCATCCAATCGTTGCCAAACATCAGCTACGATTTTACGCATAAATATACGCCGATTTTGAATCATTCCTTCTGCCATCATTTACCATCCTTTAACTGGAACGTGCCATCCTTGATAAACCTGAAAAGTTCTTCCATAGTGAATTCAGGTCCGCCAAAAGGTTCTGCTTTTTCTTGAAAAGTAACAAAAGGACCACCATCTTCATCGGTTTCAGTAGCATTCTGAACATCAGATAAAAACAATTCAGTTCCCTTTTCAATAATACCGTTATGCCTTTTAGGTTCTTCAACAACCCATTTTGGAGAAGGATCATCCTTATACGGAACAGCAATCCCGTCAAAGAAATCTTCATCAGGCCAGCTTAACCAAAGCTTTTTTGTCACTATCATATAGTATCTCCATTAAAAAAGGCGGGTCGTTAAACCCGCCTTTCATTAAAACTTGTAGAAGCTTAAACGATTTCTACATCGTCAACTTCTACGGGACGATATCCAGTCCATCCTACAGGCGCTCCTGCTCCCCTACCCATTACGGTATAAGTATCAGAGGGCTTGTCATAATGAACCCAAATCCTTTTGGCAGGTTCCGTTTTCTTTATCAGGTTGCGAACGATTTTACGCATTTCACCTTGACCCATGCCATAATCCTGATAAAGCCTTAAACCCTTCACTTCAGTGTTCGCAGTGAACAAATCCTTGAAGGTATCCATAACGGAACTTCCGCCGCCTCCGCCTCTTTGTCCGGGAGTAACCAAAGCTATTTCAGCTTCCAGTCCATGATCCTCTTGTTCAGTTACGAACTCAAGAATAGCCAGTAAGGCCGCTTTCTTAGCAACCTTCTTCTTTTTGTTTGCGGCTTTCTTCTCGGCCTTTTTAATTGCCTTTAGCTTTTCAGCTTTTTCAGCCTCTGTAAGAGGTATTTCCCTTAACCTTTCCCGATTTTTTCTCGCCATAATTTTCTCCTGGACGATTTAATGGAGTATACGATAAAAGTACAACTAACAGCTAAACAATTTAGCTTGTCATTATACCGTCGTATCAGTGGAGAGTGAATACAGGGGACGCCAATTTCTTGGCGACCCGAAAAATTAAGCAGCAAATCTCTTGAACGTAAAGCCAACAACATGAGTATCATTTACGATACGAAAAAGCAATTGGCCTTCTCTCTTCATACTTGTTAAAGAACTTTTCACTTCTTTAACAGTCACATTTTTTCCAGCTGAAATGCTAGCTTTCCTTGCATATTCAACTAAACGATAATTGTGACTACGATTCAAGATTTTACGAATTGATTTCCTTTTTGAAGTCTTCATACTGTATCTCCTTAACTAAACAAAAGTTTTTATAGGGTAAATTACAAAAGTAATTTTTTGTCCCCTATATTCACTCTCCAACTTACTCATAACGGCCACTCCAGCTCAGTGCAGCCTCGCTCGGTCCTATCACCTTGACAACCAGAACCTTTTCAGGTATCGGCTTGCCTTCCCGTTATCCCTCAGTTTTCCCTTCGCTGGTGCCTTGTCCATCCAGCCTTACAATCCAGCCTCCGGACTTGGTTTTTTCTGTTGTTTGCGTTCATAGGCAAACTACTTATATACATGTAAGAATGGGACCACACTAATAAAAATAATAAAAAAATTACGCTTAATCTGAGCTCAAATTAGCAATTTTTTAACACATTTTAACCTATTTCAACTCTATAATAGAAAAATATTGAAAATTGATCATTATGACGCATTCGTCAAGAAATCAATGAAAAAGTGAATCATTATGACGGAAATGTTATACAATACTACACTATTTGCTATATCGTTATGACCCACCCACTTTTACAAAAGGAATAGACACCCTATAAGGGGATAAACAAGGGCGGATAGGTGATATTATAAATC
>Ga0209976_10001692_pt1 | contig 12915 bp, 14 predicted proteins | sample SumtaG_FD_182806 | JGI IMG/M metagenome (GOLD analysis project Ga0209976, IMG submission 182806) | Deep subsurface microbial communities from Indian Ocean to uncover new lineages of life (NeLLi) - Sumatra_00157 metaG (SPAdes) (version 2) | ecosystem: Environmental > Aquatic > Marine > Oceanic >...
CTGACAATTTCAGGGCTTCATGGAACGGGAAAAAGCACTATTGGGAAATTGATCTCCCAAAAATTAGGCATAAGATATTACAGTACTGGACAAGCTTTTAGAGATTTAGCGAAAGAAAACAATTTAACATTAGAAGAATTCACGGACTACGTAGAAAAGAATCCTACTATCGATAAGAAGTTAGATGAAAAAATAACTGAAATAGCTTTAAAAGATAATATAATCATAGATAGCCAATTAAGTGCCTATATTCTTGAATCTAAAGCGGATTTTAAAATTTTATTAACTTGTCCGTTGGAAACACGAGTTAATAGAATGTCTGAAAGAGATAATTCAAAATATGAGGAAAAATTGAAGGAAACAACCTTAAGAGAAAAATCTGAATTAGAACGGTTTAACAAGCTCTATGAAATTGATATAGGTAATCAAATGAAGATAGAGAAGATCTATGATTTGATAATTAATACAGCGGAATTGACTATTGAAGAAATTTTAGCAAAGATTTTATCTGCTTTAAAAAAAAGAAAGATTAGTTAAAGTAATAAAAATCAAAAATAATTTATTTTGGTATTAATATATTTAATTACTACAAATTGATGTGATTTACTGGTACTTAATACACCAGTAACTATACAAATAATTTGGTGACAAATTACATATGAGTGTGTATGATATAGGAAGGCTTTGTATCAAAACAATGGGAAGAGAAGCCGGACATTATTGCGTTATCGTTGATATCATTGATAAAAATTATCTACTTATTGATGGATTAAACATTAGAAGAAGAAGGGTCAATTACAACCATATTGAACCTATCACAGATACAATAGAGCTAAAAAAAGGCGCTAGCCATGAAGAAGTTGAAACAGCAATTAAAAAAGCAAAATTAGAAAATAAAATGTCTGAAATTGTTTCTATCCCTATAAAATAGTAAATATATATAACTAATAATATTTTAATTTATTATTATTTTTTTTCAAATGCAGACATTGCCTAGCGGTAAGGCGCTGGCCTGGAATAGGAGATTCTCCATGAAAGCCAGTGTGCATATGCATTCGGGGGTTCGAATCCCTCTGTCTGCGCATTAAATTATTATAAATCTGGAAACTCTAAAGCCTTAGATTTAGAAGCACCCATCATCTGCCCCATTCCTCCAGAGGCCTGTGTCTGAAGATGTAGTAAACGTTGAACTAGAGTATTGATGCCAAGAGAGCACAGAAAATACCATGCTGTAAAGTTTATCCATATTGAATTAGGCGCAGCAATGAAATTTCCTATGAGAGGTACATCATTTGCGTGCATAGGACTAAGTGCAACTTCTGCTCCACTAAAAATCGTATTTAGAATCCCAAAAATTATAATCATTGGAAGAAAAGTAATACAGGTTGGTTTCAATCTCTGAAGTGACATTTTCTGCTGCGATTTTTTTAACATTGCTTCTTTCCGATCCCATCTTTTTCGCTGTTTTCCATAGCGTTCAGGATCTACTTCTGCCAGATCAATTATTTTTGCTTTCTCTTCTTCATGACCCTTAACTTGTCTTTGCTTACGTTCAAGTTCTTCAGTATCAACTAACCATCTAGTTAAGAAAGCACTTATGAGTGCTGTTAGTGAGGCTAAAATGAGCACAAAAAACATTGAAACTGGTGGCGTGGAAACCCAATCTGTAAAATCGAAAATAAATAACATCATTATTATACATTGATTAAATTAAAAACCATTATAAACTTTACAGAAGGAACTTTAATTCATTGAAATACCATTCAAGATTGTTATAAAAGTTTTTATTTATAAATTTCGAATCTCCTTCTATTTAATAATATATTAAAAATTACTGAATTAAATTAAAAACAAATAGAGTTTTAAGAACATTAATTATATACTAATTAAAGATACAAAATTCTATATTAAAGGTGAAGAAAGTAATGGCAAGTGAAACCTCATTTGAATATGAAAGTGATTGGGTTGAACATTTTAATGCTGTTTTAAAAAACGAAATTCGAGATGAGATTGATAACAAAAATTCAATAAAAGCAAATATAGTTGAATCTAATCAGACTCTAGATGAATTTATAAGTAGAAATGCTAATATGGATATAATTCCGTTATCTAAAGAACCTTTTTTCCATAACATAAGAATAAGAAAGGGTTCAAGTGAAATTTTCTTTTATATAAATAATGAAAATCCTCGCTTCTGGACAATTCATAATATTGAGAAGCAAAAAGCTATTAGTGAAATTATTAAAGAATTCACCACCAATACTTTTCAACAAGATACAATATATCTATCAAATAAAACTATGGAAGTTCATCAAAAAGCCTTCAATGCTAATTCGTTAGGACTTACTTTAAATTTTGAACAGAAATTTAACGAAACTAAAGAGAATCCCGTCTTTTCTGAACCAATTGAAAATTTCGATGATATTGGCTATACACTTCAATTATGGCCAAAACATCCAAAATCTATTAGTTTTTTCCTTGAAAAATTTAGAGCCATTAAATGTCCAATCAACTATAGATCACTCAATTATGTCTTTGAAGATTTTGAAACTCAAGAAGTCATTATAAAGGAAGATTTACATTCCGATGGTTCTTTTACAATTCATCGCGGAAAGGATATAAAACAACATTTAAAGTTTGTTAGATCAGTTAAGGAGAAATATTCGAATTCTATGGATGAAGTGGAAGAATATCGTTTTAATTGGGGCGATTCTAAAGGAGAATTATTTACATTTAATTTGGACAAAAAAGTCAATCCAAAATATTTTATACAAGCAATCAATCAAACTAAGGAATTTAAAATATATTGTTTTTTCATGTATGAAGAAAATGATTATTTAGTTTATAATTGTGTTGATGTACATACAGGAGGCAAATTTTATATCCAAATAAATCCAGAAGAGATTCATATTTTTTTAGAAAAAGATTCATGTGGTAATATAATATTTCGCTTTGCTCAAAATCTTCATACTTTTTTCTCAGTCACAACAGAATTATTGCTAGATGAAGAGAAACTAGAAATTTAAGAATTAATAAATAAATAATACATCTAAAATGTCTAGATCCGAAGAAACAAAACTAACAAATTTTCTATTAAATGCCTTAAGGCGCAGAAATCAACTTAGAAAAGCTATAATTGAATATAATTTTAATAATTCCAATGCAGTAAATATTAAACCAGATTTACTTGTATATCTTGTTGATGATTCAAATCCTTATTGTTATATTTTATTTGAATTTAAAAAAAGAACAGTATTAGACCTTCCAAAAATTAGAGATCAATATGAAAAATATACTCATGTGAATCCGAGTTGTTTTGATTCTATTATCCTACCCGTTCCTAATTTAAAATTACCTATCTTCATTAACTCAATATATTATGACACCCCTGATAAAATTTTAATTTCTATTCAAAAAAATATTAATTTTCGAGCTGAAGATGGTATTATTAATTATAGTACTAAAGAACCTCAAGCAAGAATTTTTCGGAGTTTTAAACAATCAAATAATCAGATTAAAACCTCTGCCCTATAATACTAAACTTTGGTCTGACAAAATTAAAAGATGTAAACTGGATGAAAGATCCTCAAGGAATCAACATTGGTGGCTATGGATTAAAAATGAAACCAAGAGATATGGTGAAATTTGGGTTTTTATACATTAATCGAGGAATTTGGAATAACAAACAAGTAATTCCTAAAGAATGGATTCAAGGGACTTTAACCAATTATGTTGAGGGATATGGATATCATGTATGGGTACCACAAATTAAAAACTTTAACGCATTCATGGCTGCTGGATATGATGGACAATTTATCGTTGGTATTCCTAAGCTGGATTTAATTATAATCATTATTTCTAATTCAAAGCTAAGTATTTCCCCTTTCCTTTTATTAAATATCAATAATAATGGAAAAAGACGAAATATTTAAATATTCATTTGGAATAAAAAAATTGTAAAGGAGTAAATTAAAAACCCAAATAAATACGCGAGGCAAATTTATGATGGCAAGTAAGAATCAAAGAGAAAAAGAGGAATATGAATATTTTACCAAAAAAGAGATTCTAGAACGGTTAAAATGGGCAATATTCGCAATTATTTCAATAAATTTCTATATAACTATAGGCTTAATTCAAGCACTTGTATATTATAATGGAATACCATTATTAACATTCTTTCTTGGTCTTATCTTAAGTAGCGTGGGATATAAAGTCTATAAAAATTATAAAAGAAAGCTCTAATAATTATCTAAAAACCACCAGAACTCTAGTTTAATATCTCTCATCTTACTATTTTTTATCTAAATTGAGTCTGAAACTGCTTTGGACCAATAAATCTTGAATTTCATTCAATTTCAAAATGAGCGGGGGGTCTCCATTTTCTTTTCTTGCCAATCCTGTACATTATATACGCAGCAATTGCATATGATAATATCACAATTAGGAGTAGAATTCTTCCTCTTAAGACGGGAGGTAAAGTTTGTAAGGTTAAATCATCGACAAAATTTAAAAAGGCTCGAACCTTGTGTCTCTTAAAACGGAGGAAACTTAAAATGAGCGAATTTCAAAATCAACATCTTCAAAAACATTATCCTCCTCTATCAGCAACATGCATGAATCAAGACGTATTCCAAAGATTAAACTCCTAAATAAGTTTCTTTTAACAAAGATACCATACGAGTTCTCTCCCCGTACTCCACTATGATTATCTTCAAGAAAGAAATAAAAAATAGAGATCCTTTTTTGTCCTCATTAAAGGTCATTCATAATCTTCATTTCTATAATCTTGCCTGAATAGACTAAAGTGTGAGTTTTATGGTGGATTTTCTTTAAATTATGTATCTTTACTTCTTAGATGAATCAAAAAAAGAACAGATATTCAAAAAAGCAATACCTTTTAAATAAGTATCATCATAATAATACTCATAAGATGGTGAAACATATGATAGAAAGGGAAAAAAGAAAGGATTTTTTTTTATTTATTATAAGTTTCATTATATTAATTCTCGGGATTATTTGGGGTATAGCATTTTTTTTAGGTGTACGTTTTTTTTGTATAGTTAGTTGTGAATCTACAGTATTATTTTTAGGTCCTCCTGCATTATTGATTTTTCTTGGTATTTGTTCTTTAATAAACAATCCTAGAATGAAGGGACTATTACTATTAATTACAGGGTCGCCTTTAACAGGTGTGGGTTTGTATTTTACTATATATCTTATTTCAAATCCTATTATATTAAAATCCAAATCGGGTGCAATTTATTGGACGATTATCCTGACAATCATCGGATTCTTAATAATTGTATATGGAATTAGACAAACGGTAAGAAAATAAATCACAATTTCTAATCACCCTTTTCAATCACCTTAATGTATTCAAAAAGAGTATTTAAATCTATTGTTAGATGTCATAGGAATTATGCCATATTACGAATAAAGCATAAGTAAGAATCCAATAGCATGGAAGTTTGGTATAGTTTTTGTTACGCATGAAGTATTATCTACCTTATTTGGTATTATAGAAAGTGATAATTTTTAAGATAGTCATTAAAAAATTGAGACTCAGCTTTATCTGAAATGGCAATCTGGACTCGATGAAGAGTTTATGAAAACATAGGAAGTACTTTTTGAGAAGTTTGCCAAGGTATGGGTTATCTTGAGGAAAGTTAGTTTAGCTTTCTTCAAGATCAAAAATCAATTCATTTGTTTTTTTTTATTATCCTATGATTTTGAGACAAAATCTGGAATTTTATTCCTGTAAAGTGTATCCTCTTTTCCCATAATAGCTGTACCTAAAATTACTCCCACTATAACTAAAAGACCACTAATGAATGGAGCAATTATACCAAAACTAGGAGCAAAATTTAGCCAAAAACTCAGTTGTGATCCCCCAAATCTCTGTTGAAATACCGGAAAGCCAATTTGCATTCCCACCGCATAAATTATGACCGAAATAATATATAAAATCCCTGTGATGAGCCAACTTTTTTTAACCTTTGAGAAATAACATTGTCCTTTCCGGAAACGAAGGGCTGTTTTTATACAAGAAACAGCAGAGGAAAGTATTAATATCGTTGCTATTAATCCTGGAACAAAAATTTCAGGGTAAAAAATGGGAATTGTGCCAAGTCTTTTAGTGTTAAAGTTTTCAAAAAAATAATATCGACCATAAATTAAGCCCCACATCCAAAAATATTGAGTCAATTCATGGTATTGATTTAAAAAATAGGAAAAAGCTGTGGGAGTGAACAATCCGATGATTGATATTAAACTCCCAAGAAAGGGAAGAATCCAAATATTTTTGACATTCATTTTTTTTTCCTCTTTTTAAAGACATTATATCTGGTTTCTTAGCAAATTAATTATAAGATACTTTGATATTTGATAGTATCTTTTTTCCCTCATTCTTCCAACTTTAAAAAGAAAAACAAATATGAAATTTTATATAAAATACTCAGAACTAAAACACAATAGAAAATATAAGGAAAATTCTCTTAATAAATTAAAGACAACACACTTATTTTTCCACTATTAATAAGAAAATTTTGTGTAAAATATACTTAAGAGAGAGTGAATTGTCAAAAATAGGATTAAGTGTAAGCATGATTGGTGGCATTTTATTCTTTATTTTAACGTATATTTTTAATAGACATTTTTATCTTTTATGGTTATATGGTATGAGGGGTCTTCTCGGTTATCTTTTTTTTATATTCCCATATTGTGGTGCTATAGTTGGGGCACTTTTAGGATTTATAGACAACATTTGGCAAATAGGTAAAAATTGGAAAATAGAATCATTAAAAGTTGGGCGTATTTTATGCTGTTTAGTAGGATTCATTTTTTCTCTATTTTATTTTTTAGTATTGTTTCCTAATGTATCTCATCACACTATCCCTATGTTGATATTATTCATTGGTGGTATTACAAGTATTATAGAATGGCGATTGGAACGGAGAGAAAATTAATTTGCTAACAATTTAATTCTAAGCCCAAGAATATACTGTAGAGTAAACTATAAAGCAAATCTTTCAAATTTTAAGAGTATAATCAATCGATCCTAATTAAGCCACACTCATATAAACATAGGGTATACAGATAAAAATAACTTGAAAATTTGCGTCTAAAACCAAAAACTGGTATACCGTATAGAAGATTGCTCCTAAACTGCCAAATACATTATCATGTGTTAGAACCATTTTAACTAGAACAGTATTATTTAAAGAAATGGTAGTTTCATTTACTACGTATGGGACTTGAGTATAATTGATATACCAACTTCCAATTCTTTTATTTGTGCCATAAACACGTTCTACCACAAAAATATCTTCATAATTTTCATATTGAGCATTAATGATGACATTATTATTATACGTAAAATATAATTTAGATTCCTCGGTCGCTTTAAACTGGTAATTAAAATTATGAGAATGAATAGACAACCAATGATATCTCGTAGAATCACTAACAAGATCTTTTTTTAGAGATTCTATATACTCTCGGTTAATATATTGGGTATTTAAAAATAGGTCATCGGTGTATTTAGTTAAGTTATGAATTCCACCATCTTTATCATGATATTCAACTAACGATAGATAATCTAAAGTTTCAACTCGGTCAATCAATATATCAGGATTACGAGTATCCACTTCATAATTTATGTCATAGTAGAACTTTTTCAGAACCGAAGTATTAGCCAACATGCTCAAAGAAAGTAAAATAATTAAAATAGCCTCAATTTGTAATATTTTAGAGACCGTTGTTCTCCTAATTTTACCTACTTTTTCTCTAATCTTTATTACAATATATTCAGATTTTCTTAAAGCTTCAGAATCTCTTTTAAGTATCCTTTTAATGATTAAATAAAAGCCATAAATAGTAAAAGCAACAGCGTTAAGATAAAGAGGAATATTTGATATGATATAGCTACTATAATAAAAAATATAAGATAATTGACCTTCGGGGAAAGATTGATTTAATCCATCAACTATAAAAAACCAATTAGCAACAATAATAAATAAACCAAAAATGACTATTTCTCCACCAAATTTTATTATTTTTTCTCTAGACTTCTTACCCTCTGAAACATACTTTAGTATTAGATATATAACCAACCCAAATACAAAATAAATGGCTATATTAAGATATAAAATAATAGCAGAATAAAGTGAGAAATTGAATAAAGCATATGAGCTTAAAGTATTTTTAATCAATACAGCTACCACTATAACAACAATTGCATAGACAACCAATATTCGATTCTCTTTATTTACCGGCATGTTTATTCCATAAGAATTGAAATTATCAAAAATTCATTGAAAGCATACACCCATTAGGATTTATTGAGCTGTGCGATCTAAAGAAGACATCGATATATAAATTTTTCATTTTATATGGTGATAAGAAAGTAATTTTCGCTGTTTAGTTTAATAAAAAAATATTTCAGAAATTTTTATGTAAATCCTCTGAATTAAATTAATATATAAAGTATTGGATACTTTTATAAAACCTAAATTTACTTTCTTTCTTTTCTTTTTGGGTGTTTAATCCTATGATGTATGGTCAAAAATAATAACAATCGAATGGACCTTAGTTCCATATTTGCTTATATACTCAAAATTGCTATTTTACTTATGAATTCACATATAAAAATTCCAGGTGAAATTGACGAAAAATTGAGGAAAAATCATAATCTTCTCTCAAAACAAATCATTAGAACCCAATCATTTTTAATATTTCAGCAAATGTATGGTTTGATGTTGGTATTTTCTCTGATATTTCCTCTGATATTAGGATCTATGGTATTTTCTATTGTATTCTTTTTTTTCACAGTTCCTCCTTTTATTGGACTTGTAAGTTTTGTTTTATACAATTTAATTAGGTTTATAAAGGAGACAATTGTTATTCGTCGAGAATATTTTTTAAAAGAAAAACAGAATATAAATTACTTATCTGAAGAAATCATGATGATGGTCAAGATTTATACAACCAAATTTAGATTTCCTAAATGGTCTAAACTGCGGGATCCCTTATTTCAAGATAATAAGGTATCAATAGTAGTAAAAATGAGATTAATTTTGAAACATGAAAAGTATTATGTATTATACAATTTATTTATGTTTACCATTCTCTTACCCCCGATAATAATGTCTGATTTTACTATTTGGTTTATATTTTATTTAATTTCCCTTGTCTTTGGAATTATCTCATCCTATTTTATACTAAATCAAACTAATAAATGGATGAATGGATATCATGAATTAAATGCTTGGGGGGATATATTAGATAAATATGAAATCATTCCAAAACAAAGATATATGGCATTACTAGATAAGGATCTTAATAATCTGGAGATATCAAGTAATGAATATTGTGGAAAATGTGACGAACTTTTGGAACCAAATGCCCAATTCTGTAGATTTTGCGGACGGAGAAATGAATCAAATTAAAGGTAAATGTAAAGCATAATTATGAAAAAAACAATCCATACAGATATTAATTCTACCACAGGACGTAGGAATAAATATGAAATTTGGGCACAAATTTTGGATTTATGTTCCCGAGAACCTTCCCATCTTAGTCGAATTATACAAAAAATACGATTAAAAACAAGTTTATGTAAAGAATATCTCATATTTCTTTTAGAACGTAATCTATTAGAAGCAATCGAAAAAGAAAATGACCGAGGTATCAGTTATCAAACCACTCTCAGAGGAAAGGAAGCACTAAATGAATTCTTTAATTTGGTCACCAAATTTTTCACACCAAGGTAATTACAATAGAGATGATCATATGAATTTATTATTCTTCATACTCAATTAGTATTAGCAAATTGGTTATGGCCTGTTTCACCAGAGAATCGGGGGTTTATCCCTAAATTTTTGGCAAAATTTTGTTCCCAATTTAGGTATTATTGTCCCATTCATTAGTAGTCTTTTAGTTATAAGGGGAGTAATTTTAGGTACAGTTATTATGGGAAAAGAGGATGCTCTTTTTAATAATAGAGTTTTGATCTATTAATCAAATTATATTGGATATGTGAAAAAAACAACCAAAAATTATAATTAAATATTAATAGTAGAATAGTCTATTATAACTTTAGAAGGGAAAATTTAATCATAGATAATCTAAGCATACATTGGATATGGGAACCCTATTCGTGTTACACCAAACTTCGCCCTTTTAAACTCTATTGAGTTTAATACTCTCCCTGATTTTAAAAATTTAGCTCAGATTTCTATTCCCTTCTCACATCGTAAAATTAGATATTACATATCTTGAATCTTAAATATTATATACAAAAATGTTAAATATTTTTTAAGAAGATAATTAAATATAAAAAATCAAAGTGAGAAATTTGAATGAATTAAAGGATTTGAAAAAGGAGAGCAACAATTGTGCCTTAAATTGGTTAGGAGTCAATTTAACTAAAAAAAGAGCAATTTTATTAAGAGTTCTTAGTATTGTTGGTTTGAGTTTCTTCCCATTAATATTAATTAACTCACTCTGGGTGTTACAATATAACAATACTACTGTTTTTCTTGACGATAAATTAACCTATTTCTATATTTCGTTATTGATCTTATCTAATTTTATTGCGAGTTCTATGGTTCTTTGGATATGTATTTACACCGATAAGAAGGCACGAATCTTTATAAAATCATTAAAATTTCAGTAATTTTTGATTTTCTATATATTAACTCAAAGTCAAGAGGATCAAGCTACGTTGAGAAAATGAAATATTCAACATTTCTGACATCCAAAATTGATTATTTAATGGAATAGGAAAATGCAACGAAAAACTTGTTTTTTATGAGAAAGCAGAAGAAAACTTCAAAAAAGCAAGACAGATAGTACGTTATTGTTTTTGTCATATTAAGAATAGAAAAAAGTGGATTGAAGAGATTGAATACCACATAAAGAATATACAAGAATTGAGACAAAAATAGAATTTAGTATTAAGTGATTTTAGGCTTTGGGATTAATTTTTTTTATTTTTAAATTATAAATAAATAGTTTCGATTATTTTATCAAACTTCACAGGTTTTTAGAACATCGAGACTTAAGTTATAATGATGTCGTAACTTTTTTATATTCTAATTAAGAAGGATTAAATAGAAAATTAAAGATACGATCTTCAATGAATCAAACTGAACATGATATTAAAAGTGAATTAACCTCATTAATAGAGGAAAATGATCCCGAATATCTTAGAGAATTTTTAGAGAAAAACACAAAAAACCACACGATAAATCTTTCTGATTTTGATGATATAATTGAAAGATTATATCTTAAGGGACCAGAATCCTTTATGACCTTTCACTACCCGAAAATTCATCTACTCATAAAAGATTTTTTTCCGGAACAGCAAGTTTATGAAATGGAACGAATTATCTTCCAAAAACTCAGCCTTTTTGAAGGAGAAAGGATTTTAACAGAATTTAATGGAAGTGTATCAATACCTGATAATTCTGTTGATGGACGAATCTATTTAACAAATTATAGAATAGTTGCGCATGGTAGTCTGAAAATTCCCGAAAATTTAGGATATTATAAGATAGTTGACGGTTCAGTGAAACAGACAAATTTACAATCACAGGTTGGAATAGATTATGCATTTATGCCGCCAACAGGTGCAGGCGGAGGTTCATCAGGAGAATCGGGAGAAGGTGGATCATCAGGTGGGATGTACGGCTCACATCTCTCTAGACCTCCTCCTAGATTTAGTGATAGCAGTTATGGCAACTATGAAGGATCTAGAGAAATATGGTTTAATTTATTTCGAGGAATTAATTTTACGGGAGTACGTCTGAATAATGAAGACTCTGATAAAACAAAAACATGCTTCGGTTACCAAATCCCTATAATAAATTCATCTAAAATATCAAGGAAGAAGAATATCGTGAAATATACAGGTACATTTAATAATCTATTTGAAATAAAGAAGCAAAAACTCCACTTTAAGGTCAGTGTTTCAATACCTAAGGGAATGAAAGCAAAAGATTTCAATACCGAAATCAAGGAAAATTTAGAATTGTTAGTACAAACAATCACTCAATATTCTACAGAGTAAATATGAGAGATTGTATATATGGTAAGGTATTTTATTTTTCAATTAAATCCTAAATGGGATATTATTATTACAAATTTGATAATAACGGGTTTGATCTTAGGTTATCCGGGCTAAATATCGCAAAATATTCGCTCCAATCGTATTGAGCAGAATCGTCCTCAATATCTTCAGGAATTGGCCAATATTAGATACATCGTAAGAGTAATACTTTAGAATACCTCCTTTATATATTTCAACATCAACACTCCTTTATATCACAAATTCAAAATTTACTATTTTCCTCTTAGTTTCATTAATTTCGCTTCCATTTACTTGGATAATTCTCATTTCAACCTTCGAGATTCAAATCAACGACGGCTAATTTTAATTAAGTTATAAAATGTGGTTCTTTGAAGACTTTATTATAACTAAATAAAAGATTATATAGAGATTTAACATGTAATATTCTAAATAAGTTTTCAATAAATCTTCTTATTGTGTGGGGGGGAAATTACCAGAGAAATATATAAAACTCATAATGAAGAAACAAATCAGGATAAAAACTATAACAAAGAGCACATTTCGAATTGAATTGTTAATTTTTATAACAACAAAAAGTTTTTTCTCAATTCTTTTTAATTCATCTTGGATTTCATCATCAGCCATAATAGCACTATTATTTTGCGATTGCAAATATATAATATCTGATACTATTTAAATAATTTTTTATCGGTTTTCTACAGAATCCCCATAAACTTGATTATTTGTAAAAGAAAAACTTAGCATTAAAAATGAGGTAATAATGATTGTAGATTTATACTTGGGTCTTCTCATCTTATCACCCTTTTCAATCACCTTACTGTATT
>Ga0209976_10001693_pt1 | contig 12909 bp, 9 predicted proteins | sample SumtaG_FD_182806 | JGI IMG/M metagenome (GOLD analysis project Ga0209976, IMG submission 182806) | Deep subsurface microbial communities from Indian Ocean to uncover new lineages of life (NeLLi) - Sumatra_00157 metaG (SPAdes) (version 2) | ecosystem: Environmental > Aquatic > Marine > Oceanic >...
GTTTCAATTAAATTAAGTATAAATATGTATAAATTAAAGAGACCATGGCATTGGTTTATATATAAACTTTGTTCTGAAGAGTTTTTTAGAGGATATAAAAAACTAAATTTAATCGAATTGGAAAAGGAATACAAGATTTCAATTAAAAAAAGAATTCGATTATATAGGAGGCAGGGTCAGCTTTATAAATTTAAAGCATATTTATTGAAGTTGATTTATAAAGTGGGTTTATTATAGATAAGAAATCTTTTACTATTATGATTTGAAAATGAAAGAGTCTAACGTGAATAAAAAGCTTCGGGAATTCGTCAATATAGCATTTAAAGAGAATAAATTAAGTTTAATTAATGTAAAATTAATTATGAAATCCATATACTATACTATAAAAGCGTTCATATTAAGGGAGAGAAATATCGCTTCTGAAATTTATAGCTATGAGAGTTTATTTTTTATTAAAAAAAAAGATCCAATTGCGTTTTTAGAATCATGCAGAAGAAATGATAATGCGTTCCCAGAAGGTATTATTAATACAGTTTATAATTTAAGAGACGATTTCAAGGTTAAAACCCTTTACTCCTTAGAAATAGGTTCCGGACCAAATTCTAATTTATCATACTGGGTTGATAAAAAGCTACTCACAGTTATTGCAGTTGATCCTTTGGCAGATATTTACAGAAACATTTTGGAAAAATTTAATTATAAATATCCTATCACACCAATTAAGCTTAGGGGTGAAGATCTACTTAATCGCTTTACAGCTGAAACGTTTCATATTGTTTTTGCTCAAAATTCATTAGATCATTCAGAGGATCCTATTAAATGCTTTCAAAATGCTTATATTTTATTGAAGAAAGGTGGTTTGTTATTTGTGTGTAGTAATGTCAGAGAAGGTTCAAGAAAAGCCTGGACAGGTATTCATAAATTCGATATATATGTAGAAAATGATGAATTGTTCCTCGCAAATGAAAAAAGTGAAATCGTTAAATTTATTGATGAAGATACGTCTTTAGACTTCATTTTTTATGAGACTTATTATAAGCATAAGGTACACTCATTTGAAGCAGTTTTCAGAAAGCTTTAATTTCGAATTAAAACTTAAATTAAAAATGTAAATTATGACAAGAAAAATTAGAATATGTTTTGTACAGGCATTTGCTTATGCTGTTTTTAATCCAAAATCGAGTGCAAAGATAGGAGGGGCAGAGGTTGATTTATATAATATTGCTATTGAACTGGCAAAAGATAAACGATTTGACGTATACTTTCTCGTGGCTGATTTTGGTCAAAATCAACTTGAAATTTATAACAATATTAAAATTGTTAAAGGACATTCCCAAGAAAAGTCTATTTTGAATTATTTTTTAGCATTTTTTATATTTTACAAACGCTTGGTTCAGATAAACGCAGATATTTATTTTACAGCCAATTTATCAAAATATGTAGGATTTACAAATTTATTTTGTAAAATATCAAATAAAATCCATATCCATCGAACTGAACATCAGCATCAAGTAAATAAAAATATAATTCTAAAACATATAAAAAAAGGTCATAGTAGATATTTATTATTTTTACTCGGATATATGAATGTTGATCATATTGTCGTTCAGAATGAAGAGGATCGAGAAATGTTAAAAAAAACTTTTAAATATCCCTCAAATGTTATAAGAAATTCTTATCCTATTCAGAAAATAAATAATAAAAATAAAAATTTTATTCTATGGGTTGCAAGAAGTGAAAAATGGAAAAGACCGGAGTTGTTTATTAAGTTATCTAAAGCATTTCATAATGAACAATTTATAATGATAATGCCTATGGCGGATAATCCGATTTTTTTTGAATATATTAAAAATGAAGCAAAAAAAGTTAAAAATCTACAATTTATTCCAGGTGTTCCTTTTTCTGAAGTTGAAGATTATTATAGAAATGCTATGGTTTTCGTAAATACTTCATTATCTGAAGGATTTCCAAACTCGTTTAATCAGGCGATGAACTCTTCTACTCCTCTTTTAAGCTTAAGTATAAATCCGGATAATTTTATTCAAGAACATAATGTAGGACTTTTTTGCCATAATAATTTTAATGAATTAAGAGGAAATTTAGAGAGATTACTTAATGATACGGAATTATGGAACACATATAGTGAAAATGCCTATAAATTGGTATTCAATGAAATGAACATTAAAAAATCTATAAAAAAATGGAAAAAAATATTTCTATACTTATATAATAAAAAAAAGAAAAATTGACTTAATATACACTTAAGTTCAACAGTTCAATAATTCTTTCAGTTGCTCTACCGTCACTATATTTATTAAACTTATCTCTAATTAATTTTCTCCTAGTTTCATATCTTGGATTCCATTCATCAATCGTCTTTATTTTTTTGATTAACTCTTCTACATTAGAAACAAACGGACCGGGTACAAATGACTTATAGTCGTAATAAAAATCTCTAAATTCTGAATATTTATCTAAATCATCAGCGAAAAATAAAATAGGTCGTAATGTCAAAAGATAATCGTAAAATACACTTGAATAATCTGTAATTAAAACATCAGCAATAATTAATAAATCATTTATATCTACATCTCGCTTCATAGATATAATATTTTTATATTCGCTAAGATCAATGTCCTCAGCAAATGGATGTGGTTTGTATATCAAAACTTTATTATCTGTTATCAAATATTCATCTAAATCTTTAAGAAAATTTTGTTTTAAAGGAAATTCATACTCATAGTCTCGAAATGTTGGAGCATACAGAAGAACTTCGATATCGCTATTAATGTTTAAACTTAATTTAATCTCATTTTCCAATTGTCTAGTATGATTTGCTAAAATATCATTTCTAGGATATCCCGTAACTGCAACTTTATTCGATTTAAGTCCAAATCTAGTCATTTTATGCCGTTTTGTTTCTTCTGAAGAATCTATCAATAAATTCATGCTTTCAACTAATTTTAAATTCATCATTTTCTCAGTAAAAGGCATAAATGTATCTTTTAAGTCATGACCACCTTTTTTAAATGAAATTCCATGCCCTAAATGAATTAATTTAGTTTTAGGTGAGAAGTCGATAAAGAAAATATCTCCAAACCCATGAGTAATGAAAATATACTTAGCAGCTTTCAAAACTTTTATTGTTTGTATTAAATTCTTATTTAAAATTACTTGATAATTTTGATTCCTCAAATTATTGAAAACTGTTTCAGATGCCGTTATCCAGACACAATAATAATTTGAATGGATACTCAGAAATTCAAATAATACTTTACTATTTCCAGCAAAGGCTTGACCATTTGTACTCCCAAAAACTAAAAGATTATCATTAATATTATCGCTATATAGTTTTGATAACAAAAATGAAAAGAAGTGTTTTAAATTCATCCCTATCTTTTCTGAAATATATTCTAAGACTGTGTTGAAAATTTTCGTTATTTTTCCAATAGGCTTTTCTACTGTAATTTTTGGATAGATTTTCGGGGGAATAAGGTCGTCTTTTAATTTTAAACCAAAAAAATTCGTAATTCTTTGAATGGCATTTCCATCATGATATTTGTTGAATTTATCCCGTGCTGCCCGTCTTATATCTTTATAATCGGCGTCCCATAGTTCTATATTTTCTAAATACTCAATTAATTCATCTCCGGTTCTTACTATTGGCCCAGGTACAAAATTTTCATAATTATAAAAAAAATCGCGTCCCTCTATATATCTTTCTAAATCATACGGGAAAAATACTATGGGACGCATTGTTAAAAGATAATCGTAAAACACACCAGAATAATCTGTTACTAGTGCGTCAGCAATTATTAATAAATCGCTAATATCTACATTAGGATCTATTGATTTAATCTTTTGATATGAGCTCAAATCAAGTTTTGCTTCAAAAGGATGTGGTTTATATAATAAAATCTTTTTATTATTGGTTAAGAATTGATCCAAATTCTCAAGAAAATCTTTTTTTAAAGGATTTTCTTGTCTAAAATCCCTAAATGTAGGAGCATATAATATCACTTCATCGTTGTTCTCAATGTTTAAATCTTTTTTAATTCTATCTTGTATTACTTTGTCATGTTTGACAAGAATTTCATTCCTTGGATAACCTGTTATTATAACTCTCTCGAAGGGTAAATTGTAACTATAACTTTTTGTACGCTTAGTCTCTTCAGATGTAACTGTTAAATAGCTAATACGTTTATTTAAATATTCATTTACTTTTTTCTGAAAAAAATTTAAATAAGAATAATCTAGCCCTTTTCCAATAAGTTTTAAAGCACTTCCATGGTCCAGGTGAACTAATACCGTATCCGGCGAAAAATCAACTAATAAAATATCTCCAAACCCATGAGTTATGAATATGTATTTTGCCGCTTTTAAAATCTTTACTGGTTTAATTAACTTTCTATTAGATACAACATTGTATTTTTTTTCCTTTAAATCTCTTAAAATCCTTTCTGAAGAAGTAAACCAGACACAATGATAATTTGTGTTTTTGGTTAGATAAAGAAATAGATCCCTACTATTTCCAGAAAAAGCGTTTCCATTGGTACTGCCAAATACTATTAAATTTTCATCTATTTCATTACTATAAAATTTTGATAATGACCATGAAATTAAATGTCGGATATTCATTCCAAGTTTTTTTGAAAAAAAATCCAATAAACGGTTAAATATTTTAGTTAAGGTTATCATAGCTTTGAAAAATTCCAATCTTATATATGATTGTTATTTTTTTTTATTCTTTTAATTTTTTTCTAATCAATTAAGTAAAAATTCTTAAATATCTAAATTTAATTATTCTCTGTTATTTCTATAATTTTTAACGCATTTGGTCAATAATTCCTGATATTCTAAAACATTTTTATGCCAGGTAAAAAATTTTAAGACTCTTTGATGCCCGAATTCTCCCATTTCATGAGATAGTTTTTTATTTTCATATAAAAATAAAATTCTCTCTTTTAAACTAATTTCATCTTTAGGATCTATAAGAATACCAGATTTTCCATTATCAATAGCAATTTTTACACCTCCAGAACGCGAACCAATCACAGGTAATTTAAAATAATTCGCTTCAATATATACTATGCCAAATCCTTCAATAGAATTCTTTTTTACTTCCGGAACTAAAATAAAAAGATCTGATAATTTATAATATCGATTTTTTAGAAGATCATCAACTTCACCTAAGATTGATACTGATTTTCTAAGATTTAATTGAGTTATTAATGATTCTATCTTTTTTTGTTCTTCTCCGCCTCCTATAATGAAATATTTAATTGGTAGGTTTTCATTTTCATCCAAGATTAACCTTAGAGCTCTTAATATGGTTTCAAAACCTTTTCTCGGATAAAACCTACTAACTGTCAAAATAACAAACTCACGATTGTTAATTCCAAAATTGTTCCTTAATTCTGAAACAGTCTCCCTAACTTCACAAGTATTTGTATTAACTCCTAGATGTATAATCTTTACATTATTTGAGTTGATATTATGTATCTTTAGTATGAATTTTTTCATTATTTTGTTGGTAACAATAATTTTTTGGATATTTTGCAAAATAAAAGTTTTAATATTCAGGGGATATCTTACAAGAAAATCATCACCATGAGCTATTGTAACTATAGGAATCTTAAACCATTTTGATAAAATATAGCTATATAATAGAGGAATATTAGCAGAACCACTAAGAATAACATCGATTTTATGTTCTTTAAAACTTTTTACTAAATTTTTGATAGAAATGATTCGTCTAACTATAAATTTTAAATAGAAGCAATAAAAGAACATTAATTTTAATTTATCTTTTAGTTTAATCCCCTTAAAAAAGAGAAGTATATGTAAAAATAAATAAACTAAGAAATAAAAAAAATGTATATGATGTTTAAAAATACCTTTTAACGTGATATCATTACTTAAAACGTTGAAATGTAAATTATTAGGATTATGATGGGATTTATTAAAAACATATACTTTTTCCCCTAGCTCGGTTAAAATACTACTGACATTCAACATCACATTAGCTATTCCTCCTTTATTGGGAATAAAATTATTTGTTATTAGTGCTATTCTCATCGTAAGGCTAATTTAAATAATTAAAATATTTTAAGATTGCATTTGCTTCTTTTTCAAAAATTTTTTTATCTAATTCTGATAGCTTTTGTATTTGAATTCTATTAATATTTGGATCTAATAAATCATTAATACTTTCAGAATCAAACCAATATTTTGTATCTAATTTCCCAAATTTTACTTTATGAATTCCATCTCTCGTTAAGATCTTTTTTGATTTAAATCTTAATTTAGGAAGTGAAATTGGTTTTAATTGAGTAAATTTATACAATTTTGACGCTTCAACAAAAGGATTTTGTAAAATATCTTCAAATTTTATAATCATATAATTTTTAATTGTTTTGCTATCATTTATCATCATCTCACAATATTTTCTGTATCTAATGCTATTTCTGCGAGTATTTTTACCTCTCCTAATCCAACTTTCGCATAACGCATAACCATTTCTAACTATTCCTATAAAAAAAATGTTGTCATAGATTCTAGAAAAAAAATTAGTTAATCGGATATCATTATGCACTGATTTTAAACAAAGTACACTATTTTTTACTTCTTCTAAACTGTAAGGAATGTTTTGATATTTATATCGGTTATAATTATTAGTATAATTCTTTAGTTTATAAATATAAAATAGCTCATCAATCAAAATCCCGATTAACTTCACAAGAAATGAATTAAGAATAAATTTATTATTTAATAAGCTATATAATCCTAATTTAAGACGTTTGATAAAATACCCTATTTTTTGATGTGTAGGAATTCTATAATTTTGTGAAATTATCTGCCCTGTTTCAAGATCTTGTGGTGAACAAACCATCGGATGTGATTGAAGAATATTATAAACGAGATTTGTACCACCTCTTTGAAATCCATTTATGATAATTACTTTTTTATTCTTCATTAACGACGTTTACCCGTAAATTCCACAAATTAATGATATTTTAGATGATTTTAGTAAGTAAGATAAACTTCGAAATAATTTAAATTCTTTATTTTAAATGACGTTTGAATCGCATACTCGAAAATTTAAAGAAACATCTATTATTTTTTAATTAAATAAATGTTTAATAGGTGATAATTTTAGAAAGTATTATCTTAGCCGCTGGATATTGTAGTAGGTTTATTTTTAAGGATAGTTCATATAAAAAATATATGCTTCCCCTTGAAAGAAGTAATATTTTGAATTATCTAATGGTGGCTATGTATAAAGCTGGAATTAATAAAATTAACATTATAGTTGATGAAAATGTCGATACTTCTGTCATTACTAATTCATTCAATACATTTATCAATAAAATTGGTATAAAATCTCCTGAAATTAATTTTATTGAGAATTTTCACCCTGAAAGAGAAAATGGATATAGTCTCTATTTGGGAGTGAGAAAGGTTTTATCAAAAAGTTTTATATTATCTATGGCGGATCATGTTTTTTCTGATAATATCTATTCCCATTTAATTAATAACTATGAAAATGAAGATATTATTTTGGCTACAGATCCTATGAAAATTGAGGGTATTTACGATTTAGATGATTGTACTAAAGTTTTTGGAGATAATTTAAATATAAAAAAAATGGGAAAAAAGGTACTAAATTATAATCGACTTGATATGGGGGTATTTTTGATGAAATCTAAAACTATTCAAGACATTTCTAAGAAGATTGAAATAAAGAATAAAAAATTTGGAGTGTCTGATATTGTTATCTCTGCCGTTGATTTAAATTTAAAAGTTAAGTATTTAGATTTTCCTAATACAACATGGTTAGATATTGATACAGATTTAGAATATAAGAAATTGAATAAAATTTTTTATAAATCTTCTAAATTTCGACCTTTTAATTTAGATTTTTTTGACAAAGCATAAAGATACTTTATTTCTTATTTCTTTTTACAATGTCGTTTTATGCCATTCAAAAGTCTTTTTTAAGCCCTCTTCAATATTTACTTGAGGATAATATTTTATGATTTTCTTTGCCTTTTCAGTATTTGAGTATGTAATATCTACATCTCCTTGTTGTCTTTCTACGTACTTTACTTTTTTAGATTTTTCAGAAATCGAATACATTTTATCGATTAAATCATTAATTTTTATTGGATTTGAGCAGCCTAGATTAAAAATATTTCCTGCAGATTCAAAATTTTCGCCTGCTAAAATTAATCCATTAATAATATCTGAAATATATGTAAAATCTCTAAGTTGTTCGCCATCTCCATATATAGTAATTTCTTTATCTTGGAGTATGAGATTGAAAAATTTTCTTATTGCCATATCAGGGCGTCCTCTTGGGCCATAAACTGTATAAAATCTAAGGGAAGTAACTGGTAAACTATATTCTCTAAAATATAAATCAGCATAAATTTCCCCACATAATTTTGAGACTGCATATGGAGATATAGGATTTTTCGGATGTTCTTCATCAAGAGGTGTGTAAATCGGATTCCCATACACTGAAGAAGAAGATGCACATACAACTTTTTCTATATTATTTTTTATACTATATTCGAAGATGTTAATAGTACTGATGATATTGTTATGTGTAACTTCTGAAGCGTTCTCAATTGAATATCTTACCCCTGCTTGGGCGGCAAGATGAAATATTATGTCTATATCACAGTCAATTTCATTATAAATTGATTTATTTAAAAGATCTCCCTTAATTAAATTATACTCTTTTGAAAGTTCGAATTGTTTAGTTATCTCTTTTAGTTGTTCTTCTTTTCCGAGATAATAATCATTAAAATTATCAATAATTATGATATAATTATCTTCTTGAATTAATTTCTCAAAGAGATGTGTGCCAATAAATCCAGCTCCACCGGTGATCAAAATATTCTTGTTTTTTATCATAAAATTTGATTTGCTTACTTTAGTTTTTTTATATTTGATTTTATTATAGCCTTTTTATAGATTTTTTTAATTTGTTTGGCAATATTATCCCATTCAAATTTCTTAATTTTATTAAATGAACTTTCACTTACTTTTTCACATAAATCTGGATTTTCATAGAAAGATTTAAGTTTAGCTGCAATATCTTCTCTTTTTCCACAGGGGATAATAGAATTTTCATCCACAATTTCTTGGACTTCTCCTACATCTGTACAAATACATGGAACTTTTGAAGCGACTGCTTCTAATAAAACTGTTGGAAAACCTTCCATATAGGATGTTAGAGCACTAAAATCTGAAATAGCATAAAATTTCTCTATTTCTAAGGTAATACCTAATAAAAGGGCATGATCTTTCAATTTTAGTTTATTTATTTCATTTTCTAATAGAGATTTGTATTTTCCTTCACCAATATATAACAATTTCATCTTTTTCTTCTGATTCTCATCTATATTCTTTAAGAAGTTATTGAACCCAACTAAAAAATCTATCATCCCAAGAACTTTTTGTTTAAGATCCATATACCCTACGTAAAGTATGATAAAATCATTAACATCTATTATATGTGTAAGATTTAGTTCTTTAATTATTTTTTTTTTCTCATTTAGATTTTCAACGTGAAAAAATTTACTTAAGTCAATCCCAACCGGAATCCATACTAGTTTTTTTGTATCTAATTTATTCTTTTCAAAAAACCTTTTCATTTTTCTACTAACAATAATATGGTAAATCGAAAACCTATATACTAACCTTAACTCAACTAAAAAATTTAATTTAAAGTGAGAGTCAAGACCGTGATGAGTATAAATATAGGGTATATTAAATATACGATTTATTATTACGGCAATTAATCCTGTTATGGCGGGATTATCACAATGAATCAGGTCAATTCTATTTTTTCTGTGGATTTTTACAATTTTTTTAATTGATTTGATTCCAAATTTAACTAAAAATAGCAAATGTTCATATATTTTAGCATCCCATTGAGGAGCTAATATAGGCAAGTAATTAATTTCAAAATAAGGATTTATTAATTTTTTCTTAATTGTTACTCCCTGGGGTTGGCAGGTAATATTAAAAAAATTAAAATTTTTATTTGATACATATTTTGATAACGAATACGCATAAACTGCTGGACCTGCTTTATCAGGATATATTCTGGTTGTAAGCCTAACTATGTTCAAGTGTGTGGCACTATCATCTTTTATATTTAAATAATATATATTCATCATTTTCTAGTAATTCTTTAAATCTTGAGCTATCGCACAGTGAATCCTCTATCGTATTATTATCGAAATAATCCTTAGAAAAAATTAAGTAGTCTATATCTCTTTCATGTATTTCGTTTTTAAGATCTTCATACGAGGAAGTTTCATTTACATCAAATTTCTTAATTTTCATATCATAAAGCATTCGAAATATGACAGCAGAATCGAAATCTTCACGAAGAATTTTTGAATTTGATTCAGCATGTGTTCTTAGATAAAGAACTACCTCTACTAACTCATCTTCATAATAATAATAATAATCTGGATATCGATGTATCATAAAAGAAGAACTTGTTGATGCAATTAAAAATATAACTATAATAGATTCTATTCTTATAAGCTTTGAATAAAATTTTTTACTGTTTATAAGATTTCTATAGACATTAAATTTTAAAATAAGATAATCTGTAAATTTTTTACTTAGATTTACAATCCATTCAATTGCATATAGAGCCATTATAATTATAGGCAAACTAAAACTTTCTAATATTCTTTTTCTGAATTTAATGAAAAATTGTAAGTTCTGAAAGAAAAATGGTAGAAAAAAGATAATTATTATAGTAATTATAAAAAATTTGAAAAATATCAAAGTTTCTACCTCTTTAAAACCCTTTTTCGGTTTGAGAGATATAAACAATCCAATAAATGAACATATAAAGAAAAAATAAATTGATCTTTTTAATGCATCATCCATTATATCTAATAATTTTACATCTATGAATGGTTTAAAGTATTCTAAGGGATAAATTAACTTAATTAATCCTTGAGAAAAATGTTTTGAATGTTCTATAGTGGAAGCATAATAATCTTGCTCAAAACGTCCAATAAAATAGTAAAAAAAATCAAAAATAGTATCATTATAAATATAATATATGCTAAGCAAATAGGGAGTTAAAAGTATAAAAATTATAAAAATTAAAATTATAATTGATTTGAATTGTTCTATAAAATTTTTACGTCCCCTTATTACAAATACAAATCTGAATAAATAAAAACCCGAAAGCACAAAGAGATAATAAAAAGCCGTTAAACTATGGATAAGGTATAATCCTGCTATAAAGAATCCCAAAAGATAATCTGGATACTTATTTATAATTATTAATAAAGAGATTATTAGCAATCCAGATGCTAATGATGAAGCTAAATAAAGGAGTGTTCTTGATAAAAAATACTTCGAAGTGAGGAGTAATAATAGCGATAGCAGAATTAAATATCGCTTATTAAACAGTTTTCTAATTATTTTAAAAGTAATAATTATATAAAGAAAAATAAAATATAATGGTATAAATTTAAAGTAATAATATCCAAAAAGATAATCTGGATAAATTAATAATACTCCTGCATTAAAAAATGTATATCCTGCTGGATAATTATAATCTACATTATAATAATCAATATGGCCATTATCTAATAAATAAAAAGTGTCAGTATACCATTTAAATGGATCAGTGTAATTTAATGATGTTGATTCGGTAATAATTATCCATTGAATTGTAAAGATTGTTATTAATGTAAAAATCAGAATTACCAGGTAAAATATATTATCTTTACTTAAAAAATACCTTTTCAAATTATCTTTAAAAGTATCTTTATTTAATTTTATTTTTAATTTATCTAAATTTTTACGGGAATAATATAAAATAAAAAGAATATCAAAGATTATTATAGATAGATAAGCTGTATAAAAATTAAATAATGAACACAAATCCAGCAAATAACTTAGACTTATATATATTGAAAGTCCAATTCCGAAAGATAAAAAAAGTTGTTCAAGTGATGAGATAGATGATACTCCTTCTTTTCTCCTAATATATTTGTTAATATGAAGTAAAAAAAAAAAGCCCAATATTGAGAGAAGGAAAAAAAATAGGAAAAAAACCAAACCTACTAGAAAAAAGTTCGGTAAATAATTTTTGCTTATATCCATTTTCTCCTAAAATCAATATTTTTTTTGAATAATTGAAATAATCTTATTTAATGATTAAATATTTTTACTTTATATAAATATTGTTTAAGATCTTTATAAACCCTCAAATGAGTATAGCTAATTAATGTTTACACTATGAATATCTTAATAATATCCCAAGTTTTTCCGCCTAAAAGAGGAGGAGTTCAGACTGCAGCCTATAATACGGCAAAATTTTTGAGTAAATTTGGTCATAAAGTTGTTGTGGTTACTAGTAAATGGGCCGATGAGAGACGAAAATTTCATGAATTGAATGGTTTTTTAGTGTATAGGTTTAAATCTTACAATCCTCCTGAACTAAAAGGAATAACTCAGGTTTCTAGTCTAAGATTTAATCCATTAATGTTATTAAAATTACCAAGAATAATAAGGAAACATAATATACAATTAATACACGCACAAGGGAGATTGTTTCCAATCTCATGGTTAACAGCAGTTATGAATAAATTTGTTTTTAAACGGCCTATGTTTGTAAATGTTCAAGGAAGATTAGAAGTTGGGATTTCAGGAATTATAGAAAATGTTTTTGATAATATTATTACAAAGCATATTTATCAAAGATTTTTAAAAAAGATTATTTGTGTAAGTGAATCTCTTAAGGAAAGATTATTAAAACTTGATATTAAAAAAAATAAATTAACTGTAATACCAAATGGTGTAGATACTTCCGAGTTTACAATTACATCTCGTGTAGATTTTTTTGATAAGTATCTT
>Ga0209976_10001694_pt1 | contig 12892 bp, 14 predicted proteins | sample SumtaG_FD_182806 | JGI IMG/M metagenome (GOLD analysis project Ga0209976, IMG submission 182806) | Deep subsurface microbial communities from Indian Ocean to uncover new lineages of life (NeLLi) - Sumatra_00157 metaG (SPAdes) (version 2) | ecosystem: Environmental > Aquatic > Marine > Oceanic >...
TGGGCGTTTTCCCCCGGCCGGCCCTGGACATCATGGCTGCCACCATGGACCGCCTCATTGACCTGGTTACGCTGGTTTCGCAGGTAGCTGTGCAGTAGCAGTGGCAGGAGAGCATGTCTAACATCCAAAGCCTGACCTACTTTCTGCCGGAGCTAATCCTCGTGGGCTTCGTGATGGTGATCATCCTGGTGGACGTGTTCTTCAGGGGGCGTGGCCGCAACCGGGTTGTCTGGCTGCTGAGCCTGTCGGCGCTGGGGATTGCAGCGGTATTCTTGCTCTTCCAAACAACTCCCCCTGATGCCATTTTCTACGGCGCATTGGCGGTTGATCCCTACAGCCGGTTCTTCAAGTGGATTTTCCTGCTGGCCACCGCCGTTATCTATATTGTCTCCCCCTATACCCGGGAACTGGATAAGAATCCCCGACACGAGTACTACCTCTTCATGCTGGTGGTGGTTTTCGGCCTGTTTCTGATGGCCTCGGCCCTAGACCTGATCATTATCTACTTGTCTATCGAGATTGTGAGCATCGGTTCGTTCATCCTGGCCGGCTTCCTCAAACAGGAGCGGCTCTCCAGCGAATCATCCCTGAAGTATGTCATCTACGGGGCCCTTTCCTCCGGCGTTATGCTGTACGGCCTGAGCCTGCTGTTCGGGATTGCCGGGTCCACCAATGTGTTCGAGATCCAGGCGGCCTTCGCCAGCCTGCCGGAAAAGGCCCACCTCACGCTGGTAGTGGCCCTGCTGCTGGTCCTGACAGGCTTCGGCTACAAGATCGCCATGGTGCCCTTCCACTTCTGGACCCCGGACGTTTACCAGGGGGCGCCCACCACCATCACGGCCTACCTGTCGGTGGCGCCCAAAGCCGCCGGCTTTGCCCTGGCGCTGCGGATACTGGGCATTACCTTCGGGGCCAACCCCGACATGAACCTGGGTACCTGGCTGCCAGTGGAGGGCTTGCCCTTCGGCATACTCATTGCTATCTTTTCCGCCGCCACCATGACGGTGGGCAACCTCATCGCCGTTCAGCAGAGCAGCGTCAAGCGGCTGCTGGCCTACTCCAGCATCGCCCACGCCGGGTACATGCTTATGGCTGTATCCATCCTTAACGCCCAAGCCGTCAGCGCCATCATGTTCTACCTGGCGGTTTACCTGTTCATGAACCTGGGTGCCTTCCTGGTTGCCATCTTTATACACAACCGGTACGGCTATGACGAGATCGAGGAATGGAAGGGATTGGGTTTCCAGGCACCGGTGGTGGCTGTCGCCATGGGCGTTTTCCTTTTCAGCCTTACAGGTCTGCCGCCTACCGCCGGCTTCGTGGGCAAGGTTTACCTCTTTTCGGTACTGATCGAAGCCCGGCAGTTCTGGTGGCTGGCGGTGCTGGGAGTGTTGAATTCGGTGGTGTCACTGTATTATTATATGCGTATTCTTAAGGCGATGTTCTTGGATAGTGAGCCTACTGATGAAAGGATCTCGGGCCATCCGGCGCTGTCCGGGACTATCCTCTTGCTGATGATACCGGTGTTGCTCTTCGGTGTGTATTGGAGTCCGCTGATGAGCCTAGTGCGGTCTTCCCTTGAATTTTTCAGCCCGGGGATGTAAACCGCTGCCCCCTGGAGTGGTCTAAATGCAAAGTGCAAAATATTTTCCTTTTCGCTGAGAATATTGCTGTAGTAATTATGGGTCAGTTCTATAGCCTCTTGTACAAGAGCCGAAAGGTCAAATTTTCAATTTTCAATTTTCATTTTGCATTAAGTTATACCACCTAGCATGACTCCTTCTGCCGTCACATCGAAAAAAGTTGATCCTCCCGAGCGGCCCGTCTCCGATTCACAGGTGGTGATGAATGAGATGGTGCTACCCAACGACGCTAATGTACTGGGGAATGTACTGGGCGGTCACGTGATGCACCTGATGGATATGTGCGCGGCCATGGCGGCCATGCGCCACTGCCGCAAGGTGGTAGTAACGGCTTCGGTGGACCATTTGAGTTTTCATCACCCCGTGAAAGTAGGGCAGCTGATGATCCTCAGGGCCTCGGTGAACTATGCCGACCGTACCTCAATGGAGGTGGGTGTGCGGATTGAGGCCGAGCATCCCCTGACGGGGGAGAAGCGGCATACCAGTTCGGCTTATCTCACCTTCGTTGCCCTGGATGAAGAGGGCCGGCCCACACCGGTGCCGAAGGTAGCACCTGCGACGGAAGACGAGGAGCGCCGCTACGAGGCGGCCCGTAAACGCAGGAAGGAACGGCTAAGACGTATCAGGAATGTTGAATTGTTGAGTTGTTGAATTGTTGAATCTGATTGAATTATGATCGGCGACTACTTGCCTGTACTGCTTGTGTTTGTCCTGGCGGCGGGGCTGGCCGTGTTTTTACTGGTGCTCAGCCACTTCGTTGGGCCGCGGGTGAAGGATAAGGTAAAACTCTCACCCTATGAATCGGGCGTGGACCCGGTAGCCCCGGCCCATACCCGCCTCAATATCCGTTACTTCATCGTGGGGCTGGTGTTTATCATCTTTGATATCGAGGTAGTCTTCCTCTATCCCTGGGCGGTTATTTTCAGCGACTTTATCAAACGGAGTCCCTTTATCCTTTACGAAATGTTGTTTTTCCTGGCCGTGCTGCTCATCGGCTATGTATATGTCTGGCGAAAAGGGGTGTTTGAATGGGAGTAGAGCGAAGCGGGGGAGTTGAATGGTTGACCACTACGGTCGATGCCTTTGCCAACTGGGCGCGGAAGAATTCACTCTGGCCGATGCCGTTCGGGACCGCCTGTTGCGGCATTGAGTTCATGGCGGCACTGGCGTCGCGCCACGACCTGGCGCGGTTTGGGGCCGAAGCCATACGGTTTTCACCCCGGCAGTCAGACCTGCTGGTCGTAGCTGGGCGGATTCCAATCAAGATGATGCCGGTCCTGACCCGGATTTACCAGCAGATGCCCGAGCCCAAGTGGGTGATCGCTATGGGGGCTTGTGCCTCAAGCGGCGGGGTGTTCGATACCTACAGCGTAATCCAGGGGATCGATAACTTCCTCCCGGTAGATGTCTATATTCCCGGTTGTCCGCCGCGGCCTGAGGCTTTCCTCGATGGGGTTATCAAGGTCCAGAAACTGATCAAGCGGGATTCCCTGGGCCACTACAAGCCGCCCGTGGAAGAAACCGCTGCCTAGAGTTATGCTGCCCAAGGACCAGCTGGCCGTTGTTCTAAAGGAAAAGTTTCCCGATTCCTTCATTGAGATAACCGATTTCCGGGATATGCTGACTGTCCACATCCGCAGTGAACAGGCGCTGGACCTGCTGAGGACGCTGAAGACCGACCCCCGGTTCGCTTTCAACTTTCTTGCCGATATCACGGCCGTGGATCATCTGGAGATGGGTGGGCCTGCGCGCTTCGCGGTGGTCTACCACCTCCTCAACCAGTATGAGGTCCAGCGGATAGTGGTTCGCGCGTGGGTGGATGAGGAGCAGCCCTCGCTGCCATCGGCATACCCACTGTGGAAGACGGCCGACTGGCAGGAGCGAGAGGTCTATGACCTGTTCGGCATCGAGTTCAGCGGCCATCCGGACCTGAGGCGCATCATGACCCCCGATGACTTTCAGCACCACCCCCTGCGGAAGGACTACCCCCTCCAGGGGCGCGGTGAGCGAAGCAACTTCCCGGTTGTAAAGCGTCGCATCGGCAGCAAATGGCAGGAAGCGAAAAGCGTTCAATGACCCTGGAAGCCAAAGAGCTGAGCACTGATAATCTGGTCCTTAATTTCGGGCCATCTCACCCCGCCACCCACGGAACCCTCCGAGTGATTATGGAGATTGATGGTGAGGTAGTAACCAAGGTCACCCCGGAAATCGGCTTTCTCCACTGCGGGTTTGAAAAGCTGGGTGAGCACCTGGACTACAACCAGTACATTACGGTTACCGATCGCATGAATTACCTGTCGCCTATGTGCAACAACGTTGCCTTTGTCCTGGCGGCGGAGAAGCTGCTGGATCTGGAAGTGCCAAAGCGGGCCCAGTATATACGGGTGCTGATGTGCGAGCTGTCCCGCATCGCCGATCACCTGCTGCAGATCGGGATGCAGGCGGTGGATGTCGGGGCTTTCACGGTATTTCTTTACGGTTTCCGATTGCGGGAGTGGATCTATGATCTGTTTGAGCTGGCGTACGGCGCCCGCCTTACCACCAGCTATACTCGGGTGGGGGGTCTCATGCGGGACCTGCCCGATGCTTTCGTGCCGGCGGCGCTTGAGCTGCTGGACAGAGCGCCTGATACCTTCAAGGAAATAGACGGTCTGCTGACTCACAACCGCATCTGGCTGGACCGGGCCAGGTATATCGGCCCCATCAGTCACGATGAGGCCATTTCCTACGGTCTCACCGGGCCGGTTGCGCGGGCGGCGGGAGTAGATTACGACCTGCGGACGAAGGAACCCTACTCTTCCTACGAGGACTTCGACTTCGATGTCATTATCGGCAGCAACGGAGACGTTTATGACCGCTACCTCGTGCGGCTCAACGAGATGCGGGAGAGTTTGAAAATCTGCCGTCAGGTTCTGGAAAAAATGCCTGTTGGGCCGGTTAACGTGGACGCCGATTCCAAGTATGTCCTTCCCCCCCGGGAGGAGATGTTTAATTCCATTGAGGGGCTGATTCACCATTTTATGATCACCATGGAGAACCAGGGCTTGACCCCTCCGGTGGGCGAGGCATACGTCCCGACCGAGAGCCCCAATGGCGAATTGGGCTACTTTATCGTCAGTGACGGCGGCCGGGAGCCCTACCGGGTGCGGACCCGTCCCCCGTCATTGATCAACTACTCGGCGTTTCCCGCGATGATGGAAAACATGACGGTGTCGGATACGGTGGCGATTCTGGGCAGCCTGAACGTGATCGCCGGGGAGCTGGACCGGTGAGTTTTGCGTTCACCGCTGACCATAAGAAGCGTTTCAGCGCCCTGCTGAAACAGTATCCGGATAGACGGTCTGCCGCTTTGCCCGCCCTGCATCTGGCCCAGGATCAAGAGGGCTATCTGACCACGGAGACCATTGAAACCCTGGCACAGATGCTGGACATCACGCCCGCGACCCTGATGGATACGATCTCATTCCATACCCTGTTCCATACCAGGCCACGCGGGAAGTACCTGCTCCAGGTGTGCCAAACCCTTTCCTGCAGCCTGGCCGGGGCCGACGAGATCGTGGACCACCTTTCACACAGGTACCAGATCAAGGTGGGAGAGACCACACCGGACGGGAGGTTTACCCTTCTCAAGGTGGAGTGCCTGGGGGCCTGTGAGACAGCACCCGTCGTGCAGATCAACGACGATTATTACGAGAAGGTGTCCAAAGAGAAGCTGAATCGGATACTGGACAAGCTGCCATGAATGACTTCCAGCCCATCCTGACCATACATGCCGGCCAGCCGGGTTCGGCCACGCTGGACTATTATCTGGCACACGAAGGTTACCGGGCGGCCCGCAGGGCGGTTCTGGATATGAACAGCGATGAGATTATCCAGATGGTGAAGCACTCGAACCTTCAGGGTCGCGGGGGTGCGGGTTTTCCGGCGGGTGTGAAATGGAGTTTTATTCCCAGGGATAACAAGCGCCCCAAATACCTGATCTGCAACGCTGATGAAGGCGAGCCGGGAACCTTCAAGGACCGGATGCTGATCACCCACAACCCGCACCAGCTGATTGAGGGGATGATCATCGTCAGCAGGGCTATCGACTGCCACCTGGCCTTCATCTATATCCGGGGGGAGTTTGTCAAGGAGGCCCGGTTGCTGGAAGCGGCCGTGGAAGAATGCCGCACCAGCAATATCTTAGGCAAGAACATCTTCGGCGGAAAGTATGACCTTGAGGTCCTGGTTTACCGGGGCGGCGGAGCCTATATCTGCGGGGAGGAAATGGCCCTCATTGAGTCTTTGGAAGGTAAGCGCGGCTGGCCCCGGATCAAGCCGCCCTTTCCGGCTATCGAAGGCTATCTGCGTTGCCCCACTATTGTAAACAATGTGGAGACGTTGTCCAACCTTCCCCATATTATCAACAACGGTGCCGAGTGGTTCCGCAGCATCGGCGCCAGCCCCGACAGTCCGGGGCCAAAGCTCTACTGTCTCAGCGGCCACGTGAAAAAGCCCGGCGTTTACGAAGCACCCATGGGTACTGAACTCACCACCCTTATCTTTAATCATGCCGGGGGGACTCCAGAGGGTAATAAGCTGAAAGCGGTTATCCCCGGCGGCAGCTCTGCTCCTCTGCTCACCGCTGGCGAGATTGAAGGTCTGAAAATGGATTTTCCATCGCTGACGGCAGCCGGTAGTATGCTGGGATCGGGAGGGATCATCGTAATGGATGAAACCACCGACATGGTGCAGGCCTGTTACAACCTCGCCCGCTTTTATGCCCATGAATCATGCGGCCAGTGCACTCCTTGCCGGGAGGGAACCGCCTGGATGACCAAGGTCCTCCGCCGCTTCACACAGGGCCAGGGGAGAAGGGAAGATATAGATCTGATCATGGACATTACCGACAACATCGGCGGCCTCGTCGATTTCTCTGAAGGGAGTTTCGGCAAGACCGTCTGCCCCTTCGGGGAAGCGGTATCCTGGCCGGTCAGAGCCTTTGTGGACAAATTCCGGGATGAATTTGAAGCGTATTTGCCGAAGGAGGCGGCAGCCTAGTGCCCCTGCTCAAGCTGGACGATCACGAGCTGGAAGTCCCCAAGGGCACCAGGATTCTTGATGCGGCCCTGAAAGTCGGTGTTGAGATCCCCCATTACTGCTACCATCCGGCTCTATCCATCGCGGGCAGCTGCCGCATGTGCCTGGTAGAGGTAGAGGGAATGCCCAAGCTCCAGACCGCCTGTTCCACGCCGGTAGGGGAGCTGCCGCCTGAGAAGAAAATCGACGGCAGGTATGATATGGTGGTCCATACCACGACCGGGAAAGTGACTGCTGCTCGCAAGCTGGTGCTGGAGTTTCTGCTTATTAACCACCCCCTGGATTGCCCGGTGTGCGATCAGGCCGGGGAGTGCTCGCTGCAGGATTATTCCTTCAAGTACGGGCAGGCTCACAGCCGGTTCATCGAGGACAAACGGGTCCGGCCCAGGGAGGAATTGGGATCGGGCGTGGTCATTAACCATAACCGCTGCATCATGTGTACCCGGTGCGTTCGCTTTAGCCGGGAGATTAACGGAACCGGAGAATTATTCGTTGAGAAGCGTGGGTATCACAGCAAAATCGCTGTTTTTAATGGGAAATCCCTGGATAATCCGTTGGCGGGCAACGTGGCGGACATCTGCCCGGTAGGATCTCTGCTGCTGAAAGACTATGTCCACTCCACGCGGGTCTGGCACCTGTCCCATACGCCTTCCGTCTGCACGGAGTGCACAGCGGGCTGCAGTATTACCGTGGATGCGGCCAACGACCGGATATACCGGATCGTCAGCCGTGAAAACGACCAGGCCAACGGCCACTTCATCTGTGATGCCGGCCGCTATGCCTTCCATGCCTATGTAGAAGGTGTCCTCACTGAACCTCTCATGCGGGTCAAGCGGGGTTGGAAGGCACTCAGCTGGGACCTGGCCTACCGGACGGTAGTGGATCAGATAGACAGGCATGGTGGTAAGGAAGCGGTACGTGCCCTGGCCTCACCCACTTTCCCCAACGAGAGCAGCTTTCTTCTGGGCCAGCTCATGCAGCGCCTCTCGGACAAGAGAAACGTGGCTTTCATCCTGGTGGAGAAGGGAGCTGACCAGACCTTCCCCGCCGGTTTCAAGATCAGTGGCGACAAGGGCGGCAACCGCCGGGGAGCTGAGGACATGATCAGCGGGCTGGCAACGGGCTTCAAGTCCTTTTTTAAAGACGAGGGGGGTGTCCTCCTGGTCATGGATGCCGACGGCCGGGCCGAGGTTACGGCTGATCTGAAGAGGCTTTTCAAGGGTTCATCATTCAAAGTTGTGCTGGCCAGCAATGTGTCGGACGTCACTACGCTGGCGGATCTGGTATTGCCGGTAGCGGGTCCCTTTGAGCGGGAAGGTACCGTAACTAATGACCAGGGCCTAGTGCAGTGGTTGCAGTCGGTTCTGGAGCGTAAAGGGCTGGCTCGTCCTGCCTGGCTGGTGCTCGCCGAACTGGATCGACTCCTGACCGGTGAGGCAAGCCTGTACACCTGTGCCGGTGATATCACCTGGAAAATCAACCGGACAATCTCCGCCTACAGCCAGGCTACCCGGTTCAAGCTGGGCAGTAAGGGGCAGTTTTTGACGGGCACGGGATAATGGAAACCTTTGACATTCTAGCTACCCTAATCAAGGTGGTGGTGGTGTTTGCCGCCGTCCTCGTTACGGTTATGGTTATGACCTTGGCCGAGCGGCGCGTTGCGGGATTCATCCAGTATCGTCTGGGACCTAACCGGGTGGGTCCCTGGGGACTCCTGCAGCCGGTGGCCGACGGCCTCAAGTTCCTGTTCAAGGAGGATATCATCCCGGACAACGTGAACCGGCCCATTTACCTCCTGGCACCAGTGATTACCATGATTCCCGCCTTTATGACCTTCGCGGTGATTCCCTTTGGAGCAGATCTGGAGATCTCCGGACATACGGTAAAGCTGCAAGTGGCCGATATCAACATCGGACTGCTGTATATCCTGGCCCTAACATCGGTGGGGGTGTATGGGCTGGTGCTGGCGGGGTGGAGCTCCGGGAGCAAGTACCCCCTGTTGGGCGGCCTGCGCTCCTCGGCCCAGCTGATCAGCTATGAGCTGGCCATGGGCCTGGCCATAATCGGCGTGATCATGGTCAGCGGCGGCCTTACCTTCAACGAAATTGTGTCCCACCAGCAGGCCACAAGCTGGAACTTCTGGAAACAGCCCCTGGCGGCGTTGGTGTTCCTGGTGGCCATCTTCGCTGAGACCAACCGCCTCCCCTTCGACCTTACCGAAGCCGAGCAGGAGCTGGTAGGGGGGTATCACACGGAATATTCCAGCTTCAAGTTTACCATGTTCTACATGTCCGAGTACGCTAACATGATCACCGCCGCCGCCTTCATGGTGTGCCTTTTCTTCGGCGGCTGGGATATCCCCTTTATCGACGAGAAAGCCCTGGGTGGATGGGGAGCGGTTCTCTCGATTCTGGCCTTCGTTTTCAAAATGGGATTATTTCTCTTCCTGTACATCTGGGTGAAATGGACTTTCCCTCGCTTCCGCTACGACCAGCTAATGCGCCTGGGATGGAAGGTCCTGCTGCCCCTGGGGCTGGTGAACATATTCGCCGTAGGTTTATGGATGGCGTTAAGGTCTTAATGGCATGGGGAATGATGAGGTAATGTAATGGCCACTGTTCTGCGAACCTATGAGCCTAGATTCTGGGACCGTTTCTATATCCCGGCACTTTTGCAGGGACTGTTCATCACCCTGGGTCGAATTTTCAAGCGAAAGGATACAATCCAGTATCCCGAGAAGAAGCATGTGCCCCCGGAGGGCTACCGCGGCCTGCACCGGCTGAACAGACATGAGAACGATCGTATTAAATGCGTGGCCTGCGAGATGTGCGCGACCGCCTGTCCCGCCCAATGCATCCATATCGAGCCCTCGGCGGCCCCCTGGGAAGATGGGGAAGAACGGTATCCCGTCAAGTTTGAGATCGACCTGCTCAGGTGCATCTACTGCGGCTTCTGCGAGATCGCCTGCCCCAAGGATGCCATCGAGCTCACGGAGATCTATGACTTCGCCGGTTATACCCGCGACAGCCTAGTGATTGATGAGGAGGGACTGCTGAAAGTGGGTGACATCACCCAAAACGGCAATGTCTATGAGCGGCACAACCGGGGCGAGAAAGTGGAGGTGCCCACAGGAGCGGCGGTGGAGTTCTGACATGACAGCTGTTCTCTTCTACCTGTTCGCCGCCCTTCTGTTGGGAGCCGCCCTGTTCGTGGTGCTGAACCGCAACCCCATCTACAGCGTAGTGGGCCTGGTGTTCGCATTCATGAACCTGGCGGCCATGTATTTTCTATTGGAGGCCTATTTTATCGGAGTCTTGCAGGTGCTGGTTTATGCCGGGGCCATCATGGTCCTGTTCCTGTTCGTGGTCATGCTGCTGAACGTTCAGCCGGACCGGCCCCGCCCCGGTCTGATCCATCCGGACCGCTGGTGGTTCGGTCTCGTGGCGCTGATTTTCGTCGGCCTGTTCATGCTGCTGATCGGGCAGGGGGTCCGGGCGCTGCTGACCTCCCCGGCGGAAGATGCGGCCGGGATGGGCAGCGTGGCCAATGTGGGCGAGGCCCTGTTCACCCGCTTCCTCCTGCCCTTCGAGATTGCCTCCCTGTTGTTGACGGTGGCCCTGGTGGGCACGGTATTTCTGGCCAAGAAGAAGGTTTAGGTGGTGGTTGTTCCCCTGTATCATATCCTTGCCTTTTCCGGGCTCCTGTTCACCATTGGTGTGGTTGGCGTCCTTTTTCGGCGCAACGCCATCATAGTCTTTATGAGCGTGGAGATAATGCTCAATGCCGTGAACCTGGCCTTTGTCGCCTTTTCCCGCTACCACGGCAACGTTAACGGCCAGGTATTCGTTTTCTTCATAATGACCTTGGCGGCGGCGGAAGTAGCGGTTGGTCTGGCCATTATTATCTCTCTCTACCGCAACCTGCGCACCTCTGACATATCCGAAATCCGGCTGATGAAGTACTGATGGCCGAGACCCTATACCTTATCACCCTCTTCCCACTACTGGGATTCCTGATCAACGGCCTGGTGGGACGGTGGCTGTCAGAAAAGCAGAGTGGCTTTATTGCCTCCCTGGCTGTCCTGGGCTCCTTCCTCGTGAGCGCCCAGCTCCTGCTCGCTTTTCTGGCGCTTCCCGCCGAAGAACGGCTATTGACCCAGACCCTCTTCTCGTGGATTCACGTCGGCGATTTGAATATCCAGGTGGGCTACCGGTTTGATCCCTTGTCGGCTGTCATGACCCTGGTGGTCAGTGGTGTGGGTCTTCTGATCCATATTTACTCCATCGGGTATATGCGTGGCGACCCGGGCGTCAGGCGCTACTTCTCATTCCTGAACCTGTTCACTTTCATGATGCTGAACCTGGTCCTGGCCGATAACCTGGTCCTCATGTTCCTGGGTTGGGAAGGGGTCGGCCTGTGCTCTTACCTGCTTATCGGCTTCTGGTTTGAGGATGAGGCCAAGGCTCGGGCGGGGATGAAGGCCTTTATTATTAACCGCATCGGCGATGCGGGCTTCATCGTCGCCATGATTCTCCTGTACCACCAATTCGGTACCCTGAGCATCAGTGAGATCGCCCAGGCGGCGCCGGGTGCTCAGATCGGTCGGGGCTTCTTTACCGCCGCCACCCTGCTGATGTTTCTGGGGGCGATGGGCAAATCGGCCCAGATACCCCTTCATGTCTGGCTGCCGGACGCCATGGCCGGTCCCACACCCGTGTCGGCCCTCATCCACGCCGCCACTATGGTCACCGCTGGCGTATATCTTATCGCTCGTAACAGCGTGCTCTTCAGCCTGGCGCCGGCCACCATGTCCACCGTGGCCGCTATCGGCATAATCACGGCCTTCTTTGCCGCCACTATTGCCATTACCCAGAACGATATCAAGAAGGTACTGGCTTACTCAACCATCAGCCAGCTGGGTTACATGTTTACTGCGGTGGGGGTAGGTGCCTTTTCCGCCGGGATGTTTCACCTGATGACCCATGCCTTTTTCAAGGGTCTCCTCTTCCTGGGGGTGGGCAGTGTCATTCACGGTCTCAAGGGCGAGCAAGACCTGGGGAAGATGGGCGGCCTGAAGGAGCGCCTGCCCACGACCCACTGGACCATGCTGGTGGGGGTGCTGGCCATCGCCGGTATTCCGGGACTTTCGGGCTTTTTCAGCAAAGAGGAGATCCTCTGGGCGGCCTTCAGCCGGGATTTCAGCTGGATCTGGCTGATGGGTGTCATTACGGCCGGCCTCACCGCTTTCTACATGTTCCGACTTCTCTTCCGCGCCTTCTACGGGAAGGCCGCGTGGGAGGGGGCCCACCAGCCCCACGAGTCTCCATCCGTCATGACCATCCCCCTGGTCCTCCTGGCGTTCCTCTCCATATTAGGGGGCTATGTAGGTATCCCCGAGGCGCTGGGAGGGATCAACCAGTTCCACCATTTCCTTGAGCCGGTGCTGGCCGTTTATCCCGGAGTTGGAGCAACGGCCCAGTATCCCTCGCAGGGGCTCGAATTACTGCTGATGGGAGTGAGCACGGTTGTGGTTCTGGGAGGGGTCTATTATGCTTACCGGGTATATGTCCAGCAGCCGACCCTGGCGGATGACCTGGCGCAGCGACTGGGGTTCCTCCATCGCCTTTCCTTCAACAAGTACTTCGTTGATGAGGCTTACCATCTGCTGATAGTACGGCCTTTTCAGGCACTGGCGGAGGGCTTGTGGAAATGGTTTGACATTAAGGTGGTGGACGGCGCTGTCAATGGTAGCGGTCACGCTATTACCATGATCAGCGGTGCCATCCGCCGGGTCCAAAGCGGCTTGATCCAGCACTACGCTTCCATCATCCTGCTGGGCGTTATCTTCATCCTGATTTACTTGTATATTGGCTGATGGACTGGTTTGAACAACATCTCCTGACCCTGATTATCTTCCTCCCCACAGCTGGGGCCGGGATTATCCTTCTGCTGCGGGAAGCCCGGCGGGACCTCATCCGGCGGGTGGCCCTGGGGACGTCGCTGGCAGCCTTTGTACTGTCCTACTTTTGCTTCAAAGGATTCGAGGCCGGCGACGCTTTCCAGTATGTCGAGCGGGTATCGTGGATCCCCAATTTCGGGATCAGCTACCACGTGGGGATTGACGGCATCAGCCTGCTGCTGGTGATGCTTACCGCTTTCATTACACCAAT
>Ga0209976_10001695_pt1 | contig 12890 bp, 11 predicted proteins | sample SumtaG_FD_182806 | JGI IMG/M metagenome (GOLD analysis project Ga0209976, IMG submission 182806) | Deep subsurface microbial communities from Indian Ocean to uncover new lineages of life (NeLLi) - Sumatra_00157 metaG (SPAdes) (version 2) | ecosystem: Environmental > Aquatic > Marine > Oceanic >...
CCCAGTTGAATATGCCCGCTATCAGGAGAATCTTTATCTCAATCCAGTCGTGGCCGATGCTTTTGAGCCCGGCTCAATCTTTAAAATCTTTGTCATGGCTGCTGCCCTCGACGCTGAGGCTGTCAAGCCTGACACTAAATGTGATATTTGTGACGGTCCTTTGAAAATCGACAAATATACTATTGATACTTGGGATGAAAAATATCACCCTGACTCTAACATGATCGATGTTCTGGTTCATTCAGACAATGTTGGCATGGTCTTTGTTGGTCAAAAACTAGGTTTAGACAAATTCTTGGATTACTTTAAAAAATTCGGCTTTACCCAAAAAACCAACATTGACCTTCAAGACGAAATCATCCCTCCTCCCCGGCCCGACAACCAATGGACCTATGTTGATCTAGCCACTGCCTCATTTGGCCAAGGCTTTATGGCGACTGGCATCCAATTACTCCAAGCTGTTTCTGCCATTGCCAACGGTGGTGAGCTAGTTCAACCTCAAGTAGTTCATCAAGTTATTGGTGATAAAACCATCACCATTCCTACTAAAACCAAGCACCGAGTTATTTCAGAAGAGACCGCTGAAACCATCAAAACCATAATGCTGGCCACTGCCAGAGAAGGTGAAGCCAAATGGACTGCTAAAAAAGGCTATCAGATTGCCGGCAAAACCGGCACTGCCCAGATCGCTGTTGGTGGTAAATATGAAGAAGCCAAAACCAACGCCTCTTTTATTGGTTTTGCTCCAGCTGACAACCCCAAGTTTGCCATGCTAGTCACTCTCAAAGAACCTTCTACTTCTCAATGGGCCTCAGAAACCGCTGCCCCCCTCTGGTTCTCTATAGCCCAAGATCTGCTGAATCACTTTAATATTTTACCCGAGTCCTTATAGTCTTTAAGCCATTTTTTGCTTAGCTGTAGTATTATAGATATTAATGGTCTGGTTAAAAAACTTAATCCCTCAAACCCTTATTAACAGTCTCTGGCATTGGCCTAAGGCTGTTTTAGCCAACCTCTATTATGGTTTTCCCTCAGGAAAACTAACCATTATCGGTATTACCGGCACTTCAGGTAAAACCACCACTGCCCACCTAATTTATCATCTTCTTCAACGCAACGGCTTTAAAGTCGCTCTTATCTCCACCATGGTTGCCAAGATCGGCAAACAGGAAATTGATATCGGCCTTCATGTTACCAATCCTGAGCCTTTTTCTCTGCAAAAACTCTTACAACGCATTCTTGATCGTGGTTATCAATACCTGATTCTCGAAGTTACTTCTCATGGTTTAGATCAGCATCGTTGTTGGGGGATTGACTTCACTTATGGAGTAATTACTAATATTACCCACGAACACCTTGATTACCATAAGAATTTTAAAAACTATCAAGCCACCAAATTTAAGTTAATTAAAAACTCAACCACTGCTGTTTTGAATCTCAATGACCCCTCATATTCTGCCGCCTGTCAACTGGCTGCTGGTAAGGTCATTAATTTTCGTTCTCAATCAGTTAAAACTCTGCCTCAGTCACTGCCTGGCGACTTTAACCGGGCCAATGTCGCTGCTGCTAAAGCTGTAGCCAAAGATTTAGGCATCAGCCAGCCAGATATTGCCAAAGCCTTAACCACTTTTCCCGGCATCCCTGGCCGCATGGAGTTTGTTCAGCTTGAGCCCTTTACCATCATCATTGACTTTGCTCATAAACCCGACGCTCTTGAAAAAGCCCTCAAAGCCATTAAAAAACTTAAAGGTAAATCAGGTAGAATTATCTCTGTTTTTGGCTGTGCTGGCCTCCGCGATGTTCAAAAACGCCCCTTAATGGGTAAAATCTCTGGTCGTTTATCCGACATCACGATTCTGACTGCCGAAGATCCTCGCACCGAAGACGTCAATCAAATCATTGCTCAAATTGAAACTGGTTGGCAAAAAGCTAAAAAACCAAAAGAAAGTCTTTTCCAAAAACCAGATCGACAGGAGGCTATAAACCTAGCCATTAAAATTGCCAAATCAGGTGACTATGTGGCTCTTTTTGGCAAATCCCACGAAAAGTCCATGTGCTTTGGTACAATAGAGTATTCCTGGTCAGAACACCAGGCAGTTCAAAAAGCCTTAAAATTAAGGAGACAGCCATGAAAAACCTGACTGCTATTATTCTCGCCGCCGGAGAAGGTAAGCGAATCCAGCCTATTTCCACTCCCAAACCGCTTTTGCCTTTCTTAGGCAAGACCATGATTGAATGGATTATTAGTGATTTAAAAAATCTTGGCCTCAAGCGCTTTATTGTCGTTATTGGCCCTAAGGCCAAAGACGATTTTGCCGCTATTTTATCCTCAGAAAAAAAACTAGATATTGTTACCCAAGCCAAACCAACTGGCATGGCCAAGGCTGTTTTAGCGGCTCAAAAAAAACTCACCACTCCTGCCGCCATAATAGTTAATGGTAATGATCTTTTAGCCTTTAAAACTTATCAGCAGTTTGTTAAAAACATTAAAAAACACAAACGCCACCCTTTAGTTACCGGCCTTAAAGTCGATCAGCCTTTTCCTGGCGGTTACTTTAAACTCAAAGGCAATCAAGTCATTGGCATTGTTGAAAAACCAGCTCAGGGTTATGAACCCAGTCCTTACGTTAATCTGGTTCTTCATTACTTTCCTCAAGTCAAAGACTTTATCACCCTTCTTAAAAAGTCAAAATCTCCTAAAGACGATCACTATGAAGTCGCTTTAGACAAGTTTCTCAAAAAGACTCAGACAGGTCTTTTAGTCACCAGTGAATATTTTGCCGCCCTTAAGTATCCTTGGCACATTCTTGATGTTATGCAGCTTTGTCTCAAGCATTATCTTCAACCCGGCAAAGATAAGTCAGTTCAAATTCATAAAACCGCTGTTATTGACGGGCCAGTTCAGTTTGAATCAGGCGCCAAAATCATGGCCAACGCCGTTATTAAAGGCCCGGCCTACATTGGTAAGAACGTCATTGTCGCCAACAACGCTCTTGTCAGAGACTCTATTATCGAAGAGGGTAGTGTCATCGGCTACAATACCGAGATTGCCCGCAGCTATGTTGGCCCCCAAAACTGGTTTCACTGCAACTTTGTGGGCGACTCAGTTATTGAATCTAATTGTAATCTTGGTTCTGGTGCTCGACTGGCCAACCTTAGATTCGACGATAGAGAAGTCATCCTCAAAAAAGATAAACAAAAACTACCGACTGGTAAAACCAAGTTCGGTGCTGTTCTAGCTAAAGGCGTTAAAATCGGCATCAATGCCTCTATTATGCCCGGCATCACTGTTAACGCTGGCTCGATTATCGGTAGCGGCGTTGTTCTCAATCACTCAGTTCCTGCCAACTCCACCGTCTACGTTAAACAACAGCTGGCCTCATAACTCATGGATCTTAGTCAGATAAAAGCCATCCATTTTACTGGCATTAAAGGCGTTGGCATGGCCTCTTTAGCTTTGTGTGCCTTAGATTTAGGCAAAAAAGTTTCCGGCAGTGATACTGATGAAGTTTTTCCTACAGACAAGATCTTAAAAAAAAGACAGCTAAAGTGGCGGATCGGTTTTTCTGAAAACCACTTGCCTAAAAAATGTCAGCTGGTCATCTACACTGGTGCTCATGGAGGCATTACCAATCCTGAAGTTAAGGCCGCCAAACAAAGGCATATTCCCGTCCTTAACTACGGCCAAGCCTTAGGTGTTTTCAGTCAAGCTAAAAAAGTTTTAGCTACTGCTGGTGTTGGCGGTAAATCCACTACCGCAGCCATCTTAGCCACCATTCTTGATTCAGCCGGTCTCCAACCCAGCTTTGCGGTTGGCGTTGGCAATATTTCACCTTTAGATACTCCTGCCCGCTATTCTAAAACCTCGCCATATTTTGTTATTGAAACCGATGAATATGTAGCTGATCCTCAAGCTGACCCCACTCCTAAATTTCACTATATTAAGCCTTTTATGGCCATCATTACTAATATTGAACATGATCACCCTGATGTTTATCCCAGCCTAGACAAGATCTACCAGGTCTTCTCTGACTTTGTTAAGTCTATCCCTAAAGACGGCAGCCTGATCGTTAATCTTGATAACCCTCACCTTAAGCATTTTATTAAATCCCTTAAGCAGCCAGTCATTACCTATGGCTTCTCTCCTCAAGCTGATTGGCAGATTACCAAAACCCACACTGCTGACAAAAAACAGTTCTTTAGCCTCAAGCATCGAAACATTGCCTGGCCTGATTTTATCCTTCGCGTTCCTGGCCAATACAATGTTTTAAATGCCACTGCCAGCATTATCGCCGCTCACCACCTGGGCGTTTCTGCTGAAAAAATTCAAGCAGGCTTAAAAAAATTTACCGGCAGCAAGCGTCGCTTTGAGTTCATTGATAAAGTTAAAGGCATTGAGCTTTATGATGACTATGCCCATCACCCTATCGAGATTAAAGCCTTGCTTAAAGCTGCCAGAGACTGGTTGCCCGGTAAAAGAATTATTGCCATCTTCCAATCCCATACCTATTCTCGCACCAAAGTCCTGCTTAACGACTTTGCTAAAAGCTTTAATTTAGCCAGCCAGGTTTTAATTAATCAAATCTTTGCCTCAGCTCGGGAAAAAGATAATTTAGGCATTTCTGGCCAAATCTTGACTCAGGCCATAAAAAAGCACTATTCTCAAACTTTCTACTGCCCTGGTAAAAAGGAAACCATTAACCATCTACTTGAGCATAGTCAAAAAGGTGATGCTGTCTTTACCATTGGTGCCGGCAACAACTGGCTTTGGCATAAAGACATATTAAAAGCCTTAAAACAAAGATAAATCATAATGGATCTTCAGAAAAAACTCCCAGCCATCAAACTTAATCAATCTCTCAGTTGCCACACTACCTTTAAGATTGGTGGTCCAGCCGAATATTTTTACCTAGCCAAAACCACCGATGATCTTGTCAAAGCTATCACTACTGCCCGCCAGTTCAAACTCCCCTTTATTGTTCTCGGCAATGGCAGCAATGTTCTAGTCGCTGATAAAGGGGTTAGGGGACTGGTTATAAAAAACCAGACCAGTCAAGTAAAAATCTTAGATAAACCAATCCCTAAAATTAAATCTCCATCAATCCCGCCCCGCTTTAAATCTCTAGATAAAAGCCTTCAACCTCTGGCTCAGCTAGAGTATAACGAATCAAATTATCCAGCCGTTTTAGTCGAAATCAGCAGCGGCGCCACTTTACCTCAAGTCATTTTCTCTCTCATTAATCAAGGCATTACCGGCCTAGAATGGTTTGCCGGTATTCCAGCCACTATTGGCGGAGCTACTTTTATCAATCTTCATGGCGGTCACAAATATTTTTCTGATTACTTAGTTACTGCCAAAATCTTCACTGCCGATAATCAACTTAAAACCGTTTCAGCTGAATATTTTCAATTCGCCTATGATGACTCTAAATTAAAAACCAATCAGGACATTGTTTTATCTGTTATTTTACGTCTCTACAAAGGCCCGAAAACTAAGGCCTTAAAAATTGCTAAAACTTGGGCCTTGAAAAAATCTCATCAGCCTCAACGCTCAGCTGGCTGTATCTTTCAAAATTTAAATAAATCAGATCAGGCCAGGCTTAAATTACCCACCCCTTCAATTGGCTATCTTATGGATAAAGTTTTAAACCTTAAAGGTAAAACCATTGGTCAGGCCCAGATTTCTTCTAAGCATGCTGGCTTTATTACCAACCTCGGCCAGGCTAAGGCAGCCGATGTTGTTAAGCTCATCAAGCTCATGAGACAAACCGCTAAAAAACAACTAGATCTTGATTTAAAATTAGAAATAGTCCCTTTAGGCTTTACAGAAGAACTATAATATCTCTATGCCAAAATTAATCATCCACGGTGGCACTCCCCTTAAAGGCACAGTTAAGCTTTGTGGTGCTAAAAATGCCAGCTACAAACTCATGATTGCTTCTCTTCTTTGCCCTCATGAAACTCGGCTTCTCAACTTTTCTCGTATTGCCGATGTTGACCTAGTTAAAAAAATCATTCAGTCTTTGGGTGCCAAAATCTATTCAGCTGGTGAACGTAGCCTGTTTATCAATCCCAAAAATCTGACCTCCTCCACTGTTCCTCAAGATCTTGGCTTAGCCTCCCGCGCCTCTTCCATGTTTATTGCCCCTCTCCTAGCCAGAACCAAGCAAGCCATTGTTCCTCTGCCAGGTGGTGACAAAATCGGCAAACGTCCCCTCAATCGTCACTTTGACGGTTTAAAAGCCTTAGGCGCTAAAATTGAGTTTAAGAATAAATCTCTCCATGCTTCTTGCCAACAACTTATTGGCACCACCTACAAATTTCCCAAAAACTCCCATACTGGTACCGAGACCCTGATTATGGCTGCCACCCTGGCTCAGGGTAAAACCATCATCCAAAACGCTGCCCAAGAACCAGAAGTTGATGACTTAATTAACCTGCTTAACCAAATGGGCGCCCAGATTACCAGAAAACCAAACAGAATTATTGAAATCCGCGGCGTTAAACACCTTAAACCAGTCATTTACCAGGTCATGCCTGACAGAAACGAGGCTGTTTCCTATGCCATTGCTGCCTACATTACCCAAGGTGACATCATCATTGAAAACGCCAAACCAGATCACCTGACTGCTTTTCTTAAAAAACTCAAGTCAGCTGGTGGCCAGTTTGAAATTGATGGTTATGGCATTAGGTTTTTTTACACTCAGCCTCTCAAAGCCGTTAATATTACCACTCAACCCCATCCCGGTTTTATGACTGATTGGCAAGCGCTTTGGTCAGTCTTAGCCACTCAATCACAAGGCACCTCCAAGATTATTGAAGCTGTCTTCACCTCCCGTTTTCAATTCGCCAAAGATTTAAAAACCATGGGTGCTGACATCACTTTCTTCAACCCTCAACCCAAAAACCCAGAAGAGTTCTATAACTTTAATCTCAAAGACGATAATCCTAAAAACCAGCACGGCATGAAAATTACCGGCCCCACTCCTCTTAAAGGCATCTCAGTTAAAGTGACTGACATCAGGGCCGGCGCTACCTTAGCCTTAGCTGGCTTGGCTGCTAAAGACAAAACCACTCTTACTGGCATCGAACACATTGACCGTGGCTACGAAGACTTTTCCGGCAGACTCTTGCAACTCGGTGCTAAAATTAAAAGGATTGATAACAAAGCCTAAGTTTGACATTTAAGCGGTTAATTGCTAATATTCAATTATGGCTTCACCACAAGAGGCGCCGCGAGAAATTCCAGAAGACTTTTCCGGCTTGCTTCAAACTTCAATTCAATTTAAAGAGGAAACCGAAGATTTAATAGCTGTGTGGGGAAGGGTAAATAGCAATCGTGCAAGTGCTCTTCCTGATAAATTTCAGACAGATTTTAGAACTTTAGATAAAGCGATGAGAGAAGTTTCTGTGAACACTGACATGATCAATATTCGACATATGAAAGATGTAGGTAGATCTCCAAGTAGCTATTTTCTGGCTAATTTTGTACGCCATCGTTTCTCAGAATTATTAGATTCACATGAAGATGAGCTAAGAGGGAGTGATATTATCAATGGCAAGAAATCAATGATGCAAGACATAACTCATATTGTCTTAAGTTTTCATAGTAGTGAGGTAGGTATTTTAGTTCCTTCTCATGTATTTCCCCCAGGTAGTGTTTATTCCTCTCATCAACTAAAACCAGATGAAAAATTTGACAGATTGGAAGGAATATTCCCATTAGACAAACAGATTATTGTGGGTTTTATGATTGAATCAGTTGGACTAGCAATTTCAGATAAATAAAATCCTAAAACCCCCCCCTGTTTTTTTATTTCTTAAATGATATCCTATTAAAGAACGATATATGTGTGGAATCTTTGGTGTTATTGCTAAAAAAGACACTGCTCCTCAAACCGTCCTCAGTGGTCTTAAAAAACTCGAATACCGTGGTTATGACTCTTGGGGTATTGCCGTTAAGAAAAATAAAAAACTCGTAGTTGAACGTCATGTTGGCAAAATCGGCCAAGCTCAGACTAAATTGCCAGCCTCAACCATTGGTTTAGGTCATACTCGCTGGGCCACTCATGGCGGCGTCACTGTTGGCAATGCTCATCCCCATCTGGATTGCCAGTCCCAGCTTTGCTTAGTTCATAACGGCATTGTTGAAAACTTTAGGCCGATTAAAGAAAAACTAATTAAAACTCATCAGTTTAAATCAGAAACCGATACTGAAGTCGCCCTTCACTTAATCGAGGAAAAAACTAAAACCCTTTCTCCCTTAAAAGCGGTTCAGTCTGCCTTTAAGCAAGTTCATGGCATGAATGCCTTTATTGTCCTCAACGCCAATACCCAAGAATTAATTGCTGTTAAGAACGGTTCGCCTTTAACCATTGGCTTAGGTAAAAACGCCAACTACATCTCCTCTGATATCTGGGCTCTTCTCGATCACACCAACCAGGTCATTTTCCTCGAAGACAATCAACTAGCCCAAATATCTCAAGCCAGCGTTAAAGTTTTTGATCTCAGCACTGGCAAGGCCATTAAACCTAAAATCACCACCCTGGATTGGCAAGCCGAGCAAAGCCGCCTAGGCAAGTTTCATCACTACATGGAAAAAGAAATCTTTGACCAACCCAAGATTCTCGACAATCTAGCTCGTCTTGATAAATCAATTATTGCTTCAGCTGCCAAGGCTATTAAAGACAGCCCTCGAGCCTATCTTTTAGGTTGTGGCACTGCTTATTATGCTGCTCTTTTTGGTGAATATATTTTTGATATGACCGGCTTTGATGTTGAATCCATTGTTGGTTCTGAATTTGCTAAAAACAAAAACCTTTTATCGCCTGACTCAGTTTTTCTCATGTTATCCCAATCAGGTGAAACAATTGATGTGGTTGATGCTGTTAATCTGGCTAAATCCAAAGCTATGAAAATCATTGGCATCACCAATGTTCTTGGCTCCACTTTATACAGAAAATCAGACACCAAGATTCTCTTACATGCTGGCCAAGAAGTGGCGGTCGCTTCCACCAAAGCCTTTACTGCCAAGCTGGCTGTTCTTATCCAAATGGCTTATTGGTTGAAAAATGACCTTGCCGCTGGCCAAAAACTCATCACTCAAGCTGCCAAAGCCACTAAAGACATTTGTTCTGGCCAGACTAGAAAGAAAATTAAACATCTAGCTAAGCAGATTAAAGATGAAGATCACATGTTTGTGGTTGGCCGGCTTCTATCTTACCCCATTGCCTTAGAAACAGCCTTAAAAATCAAAGAAGTCAGCTACATTCATGCCGAAGGCTATGCTGGCGGAGAATTAAAACACGGCCCCATTGCTCTTATTGATCAAGCTACCCCCTGCCTGGTTATTGCTCCCAATGACACCACCTATACTGACTCTATTTCCTCAGCTCATGAAATGAAAGCTCGGGGCGGCTTTATCATTGGCGTCTCTCCTAAACCCAACCCAGTCTTTGATGTTCACCTTAAAGTTCCTGATCTAAAACAAGCTACGGCTATTCCTAACACTGTTATCGCTCAGCTCTTAGCCTATGATTTGGCTATTGCTAGGGGATTAAATCCTGATAAACCTAGAAACTTGGCTAAAAGCGTCACCGTCAGGTAATCAGTCAATTATGCGGCAAGACTTTCAAGCTATTATCTTCGATATGGACGGCGTTATTATCGACAGTGAAACTCGCTGGCAAAAAAAAGAATTAACTTTTTTCGAACAATTTGCCGACCAATGGACTTCAGCTGATCAGCAAGCCATCACTGGCAGTAGCATTCATGATATCTACGGCTATATATCTAAAAAATATCCCCTTTCTTTATCTGAAGCAGAATTCTTTAAAGAGTATGATCAAACTGCTCAAGCAGTCTATGGCCAAGAAACCCAGCTTTTACCAGGGGTGATAGACTTACTTAGGCAAATAAAAGACTCCTCTTTATCAATTGCTCTGGCTTCTTCCTCACCTCACTCCTGGATTAATATCGTTCTTGATAGGTTTAACCTCAGAGGTTTTTTCAAGACGGTCATCAGCTCAGATGACGTTCAGAGTAAAGGCAAACCAGCCCCAGATATTTATCTTTTTACTGCCAAAAAACTCAAGCTTAAGCCTCAAAAATGTCTGGTTATTGAAGACTCAATTAATGGAGTTAAAGCTGCCAAAGCCGCTGGCATGACCTGCATTTGGTTAAAACCTGAAGCTAAGTTAACTAAGCAAAAAGTCAAAGCTGACAAAATTGTTTCTTCTCACCAACAGATCGCACAATACTTAGCCAAAAGCGTGACGGTAAAATAAAACTTCGTCAGAAATTAATATTCTTATTCATTAGGCGGAATTAACACTAGTTTTCCAAACTCGCCTCTTTGGCCTGCACTAAAAAGGCAGTTACTGCTGTTTCGACATCTACTGTTGTTTCGACATCTAGAGTCTTAGGCAAATCAGCTTCTCCATAAAATAAGTCTAATGCCTTTAAATCTTCCAATTCCTGATCTGGATCATCAGTTTTTGATAAAAACCAAATTTCTTGTGCATTTCTTTTTTCATCTGCTCCATAACTATATCTTTGAAAAAGGGCTGGTGATTTAGTTTTTCCAGGCATAGGTTTTGTCAAAAGAATAGTAAAGGTTACCTCGGCTTCACCTCTTATAAACTTAACGCTCATTAGATCAATCCAGGGGTCTTTTTCTTCACTAACACCAGGCCTTTTTACTTGCAATGTTAATCTGATGTCACCACTATACTCATTCTCAGAGAATAAATATCTCTGCGTTCCATCCTTAATCTCCACCCCGTGTACTTCAGCGCCAACAGCTTGAATTTCCTCAGCGCTAACAGCTTTAATTTCCTCGCTCATAAGTTTTCTCTAAAAAACTGCCCTTAGGCAGCTACAACTTGAATTTTCCGAATTATACCACAAACTTGCCTATTTCAAGTAAAATATATACACATGCAAAACAATGACAAAAAGAAGCTTGTGGTTATCGGCGGCGGCACCGGTAGTTTTGTTCTGCTTTCTGGTCTTAAGAAATACCCGGTCGACTTAACCGCCATTGTGCCTGTGACTGATGATGGTGGTTCTACTGGTAGGCTGCGAGACGAATTCGGCTTCTTGCCAGTTGGCGACATGCGACAATGTTTAGCTGCCTTAGCTCCAGAAAATGGCCAATTAAGAAAAATTCTTCTTTACCGCTTTGAAAAAGGCAAGGGTCTCAAAGGCCATAACTTAGGCAATCTTTTACTGACTGCTTTAGAGGATATGGTTGGTAGCGAACCAGAAGCAGTCATTCAAGCTGCCAAGCTGTTCAGGCTTAGAGGTAAGGTTTTCCCTGTTTCCAAAAAACTAGTTAAACTAGCTGCCAAATATTCTACTGGTAAGACTATTGTTTCTGAGCATAAAATCGAAACTCATAAACTCGCCCCAGGTGAAAAAATTATCCAGATGTATACCATCCCTTCAGCTCAAATCAATCCTCGAGCGGCCGAGGCCATCAAACAAGCTGACTTAATCATTCTTGCCCCTGGCGATCTTTACAACAGCATCATTGCCAACTTAATTATTAAAGGCGCTAAATCAGCCATTAAATCATCCTCAGCCAAAATAGTTTATGTGGTTAACCTCATGACCTTAAATAGCCAAACTCATGGTTTTTCTGCTTCAGATCATGTTAAAGAAATTGAAAAATATGCTGGCAAGTCAGTTGACCATATTTTAGTTAACCGTCAGACCATTTCTTCCTCTATCATTAAGGCCTATGAAAAATATGATGAGTATCCCGTTCAAGACGACCTCGGTCCTAACTCAAGAGTTATTCGTCAACCCTTACTAGCCAAATCTATCTTTCATAAACCTAAAAGTGACCCCATTAAAAGAAGCCTACTCCGTCACGATCCAAACAAGCTGGCTAAAACCATCATTAAATTAATTGCTTAATCCATGCCCAAACCCATTGTTATTCTCCATGGCTGGGGGAGTGATTTGAAAAAGTGGCAACCCCTTAAAGACTTACTTCAAAAACAAGGCTTTAAAGTTTTCTTGCCTAAATTGCCCAATCAAAAACCCATGAACACCGCTGACTACGCTAGCTGGCTTAACCAGCATACCAAGAAAATTAATCAGTTTTATCTCATTGGCCATTCTTTTGGCGGCCAAATTGCCATTAACTTTACTGCTCAGTATCCTCAAAAAGTCAGTCAGCTCATTCTGATTAACTCTGCTGGCATTAGAAAAAAAATTAGCCCTAAGAGAATCATTTTCCGGTCCATAGCTAAACTAGGCAAGCTCATATTCTTCCTACCCTTAATTAAATCTTTAGCCCAGCCAGCCAAAAAATTACTCTATAAAGCCACCCGCGAATCAGATTATCTTAAAGCCTCGCCGATCATGAAACAAACCTTAACCACCATTGTTAAAGAAGATCAACAAGCCAATCTTAAAAAAATTAAAACTCCCACTTTAATCCTCTGGGCAGCTAAAGATAAACTTACGCCTTTATCTCAGGGAAAATTAACCGCCAAATTAATAAAAAAAAGCACTTTAAAAATTTACCCTCACGCCACTCATGGTTTGCCTTTTCAACAGCCTGAGTCTGTCGCTAAAAAAATCTTATGGTTCATTTCCTCGAATTAATCTTTTTCCTCCTTATTCTTAAAGCCATTCTGCGCTGTCTTTACTTTTGGCAGCTCAAAGAATATCGCTGGGATCGTTTCAGAGAATTTCTTAAAACCTCTCAAGCCCGTCAATATTTTCTGCCCAGCCGTTGGTTTCTCAGGCCTAAACTGACTTTTAAGATTCTGCTGCTTATCTATATTTCCTTCTACTTCACTATTTTTATCTTAAATCTACCTAATATCCTCATTAGCCCTCTAGCCGCCTATTTTTTCATTCCTTTAAGCGTTACC
>Ga0209976_10001697_pt1 | contig 12882 bp, 12 predicted proteins | sample SumtaG_FD_182806 | JGI IMG/M metagenome (GOLD analysis project Ga0209976, IMG submission 182806) | Deep subsurface microbial communities from Indian Ocean to uncover new lineages of life (NeLLi) - Sumatra_00157 metaG (SPAdes) (version 2) | ecosystem: Environmental > Aquatic > Marine > Oceanic >...
AGACCTCCGAGTCGTCTTAAACTAAGTAATTTTTCCTCGGAAATAATTCCCAGCGTATACAATACAGAATACAAACCTGGTACATCATGACCTTTTGATGAAAAATATATATCACGGTTTGGATCTTCAATACCCACATCCTTAACATTCATCCAATCGTAATAAAGTTTTACTACAATATCCATAGCACTAAAGCTTGAACCTAAATGTCCCGATCCTGCTTTTTTTACTTCTACAAAAGTATTAAACCTGCACATATCTGCTATGAGTTCTAACTTTTGATTTTTAGAAAGAGCTAAACTATTAATTCGATCAAATTCCTCTTTCGGTATAAACTTGATTTCCATTTAAAAAACTCCAATAACATTAATCGCAGTCATCAACATTTACAAATTGATATATATCCTTTAGATTTGAATATATATCCAGTGCTTCTGTACCGGGTTCTCTAGTACCGTTGCCTGATTGTCTAACTCCTCCAAATGGCATATGAGGTTCACTTCCATATGTACCACCATTAATAACCGCAACACCGGAAGAGATTTTCCGAGAGAACTCAGTAGCTCTATTAACATTTTTTGTATGAATAGATGCAGTTAATCCATATGGTGAATTATTAGCAAGACCTAGAGCTTCCCTAAAAGAAGATACTTTAAACAGGATAGTAATTGGCCCGAATAATTCATTTACAGCAATTTCATCTTCAGGACCAACATTTTCAAGGATCGTTGGAGCCATATAAAATCCTTTTTTATGCTTTTCACTGTCTAGTCTATTACCTCCTATTAATACCGTGGCTCCTTTTTCTTTAGCTTTGTTTATAATATTTATCATATTTTTAAGCTGCTTTTCGTTAATAACAGGACCAAGGTCATCCTCATTGTTGGGACCAATTCTAAGTTTCGTAGTTTTATCGATTAATAACTTCTTAAATTTGTCATAAATAGAATCAAATAATATTACTCTGCTGCATGAAGCACATCTTTGTCCTGCATTGCTGAATGCGGATAATATAACCCACTTTGCAGCATTTTCAAGATCTGCATCATCACATACAATAAGAGGATTTTTTCCACCAAGTTCTAAACTGACCTTTGCAAGACGTTCCCCGGCTGTCTTTGCTATATATCTACCAACATTGGTTGATCCTGTAAAGCTGATTAAATTTACATCTTCATGCTCAACTAAAGGTGCTCCTGCCTCAGGTCCCAGACCATGGACAATATTGAAAACGCCTTTTGGTAATTGCGTCATTTTAATGATTTCACCCATTATCCAAGCGGTTATAGGCGTATCTTCAGCAGATTTAAGAATAACTGAATTTCCGCAAATCAAAGCAGGAAATACCTTCCAAGCTACATTTGCTATTGGAGTATTTGCAGCTATAATAAGCCCTGCAACCCCTACAGGTTCTCTTATAGTCATTGCATATTTGTTATCAACTCCACTAGTACAAGTTTTTGCATATAATCGCTGACCTTCTCCTGCATAAAAACGAGCACATGCAATTGAACCTCCTATTTCACCAAGCCCACTTGAAAAAGACTTACCTGTTTCAAGAGCCACAATCTCAGCTATATCTACTTTGTATTGTTGCATTTTATCAATTATTTCAAATAATATCTCGCCTCTTTTGATAGGATTGTAATTACCCCATATAGATTGCGCATTCTTAGCTATTTTCACTGCGTTATTAATATCCTTTTCATCAGATCTAGCGACTTGGCATATAACTGTAGAATCATGTGGATTTAGTTTGTTAAAAAAAGTATCATTCTCTGGATTCATATCCTCATTATTTATAAAATTTAAAATCTTTTTAGGTATTTTAAAATTTTTTACCATGCTGTCCAACCTCCATCAAGAATTAGATTAGAACCTGTCATGTAGGAAGATGCATCCGAAGCAAGAAAAATTATTGCCCCGTTCATCTCATCCTCTCTTGCCATTCTTCCTAAAGGCATTCGTTTCCTGTATTCATCAAGAAATTCCTTATCTTGATTGTTAAAAATGCCCGCAGGACTAAGTGTATTGACTCTTACATTTTTTTTAGCCCAGTATGTGGCAAGATATCTCGTTAAATTTAAAATCGCGGATTTTGTAACCGCATAACTTGCTGGTTTATACCATAATTGTCCATTTTTCCTTTTATATTCGTAAATATCCTGATTTGGAGAGATAATACCATATACAGAAGCTATATTTATTATACTTCCATAATTATTTTTTGCCATTTCTCCACCAAAAACCTGAGAACAAATAAAAACGCCTTTTAAGTTGACATCTATAACTTTATCAAGTGATTCTTCTGGATAGTTCTCAAATGGTCCGTTCTCTTCAGCATCTGTTCCAGGAGGGGAATCAATTCCCGCGTTATTTATCAGAATGCTCGGAATACCGAGATCCTTTTTAATATCTTCAAGCATCTCTTCGATTTGAGCTCTTTTTGTTATATCCGCGTTATATATCTTAATACTACCATTCTTTAAATAGTTGTCAAATTCATTATTATTATCTTTTTTATACTCGAGAATATCAATAACAGCAACTCTTGCACCATAATCGCAAAGACTAACAGAAAATTGCAAGCCAAGCTGACCAAGCCCACCAGTGACAATAGCCACTCTATTATCCAATCTAAATAGATCTTTCAAAAATTAATCACTTTTGTATTTAATTTTATTTTATATACCATTTCACAGAATTCTCTTACAGCACCATATCCTCCTGCTTTTTCAAGAACCAAATTAGCAATTTTTTTAACCTCAGGAAAGGCATCCCTTACAGCAACTCTCAACCCTACCCAATTCATGCAATCAATATCGTTAATATCATTGCCAATAAAAGCGGCATTATCAGAAGAGATATTCTTCTCTTCAAGAATTTGCTTAAGTAATAAAAGTTTATTTTCCACTCCAGAAAAGCATTTTATCCTAAGTTTTTCTGCCCTTTTCTCTACAACTTTATTAATTTCAGATGAGATTATAAGAAAATCAACTCCAACCTCCCTGAGCATTTTAAGACCATAGCCATCACTACGGTTGGACATCACACTTTCCTCACCGTTTTGATTTATTATAACAAAATTATTTGTAAAAACTCCATCAAAATCGAAAATAACAATCTCTAAGTTTTTAATTATTTTTTTAATTTTAAAATAAAAACGTTTCATTATTCTTCTAAATCTTCTAATTTTATCAATTCTTCCACTTTCAGAGAGACTTTCAATTTTTTATTTAATAATTTATCCAAATAATATGGAGGTAATCCTAAAAATGGAGTTTTTATTGCAATATTATTCTCTGTAATAATAGACCCCCTTTCAAGGTCTCTTGAAGTGTAGATGCTTTTACCCATTTTTATTCTTGCCTCTTTTTCAAAATCAAATATATCTTTTTTTCCATCACCAAGAGCTATATCAACTCTTTTAAGGTCCCTTATCTGTTTTCTAAGGCCTTCAGGTTGGAGAGAATATTTATGGTCTGTCCCCTTCCAAGCATGATTCAGTGTAAAATGTTTTTCAAAAACTGTTGCTCCAATCATATAAGCAAGAACTGGCGCAAGTATGCCGTTATCATGGCCAGAATAGCCTATAACTGCATCTGGGAATTCTTTAATTAAGGTTTCAATAAATCTAAGATTTAAATCAGCATATTCAGTAGGATAACCAGCAGTACAATGAAGTAAACATATTTTATCATTATGTTTTCTAACAGCTTCATAAGCCATTTTTATTTCATCAAAAGTAGATGCCCCAGTTGATATAAAAAGCGGTTTCTTTAATTTTGCGGTATATACAAGAAGTGGAATATTTGTCAAATCTGCTGATGCGAATTTGAAACTTGTTATTCCCAGATCTTCTAAAAAATCTACACTATCATGATCAAATGCAGTACACATAAACTCAACATTATTTTCTTTAGCGCACTTCATAAGTTCTATAAATTCATCTTTGTCGAATTCAAGATATTCCCTATGTTCACCATAAGTGGTACCAAAACTATTTTCATTATCATATAGTCTATTATAATAAGTTTCAATAAACAATTTCTTGTTGTTACGTTTTTGGAACTTCACAGCATCAGCCTCATAGAGGGCTGCAATTTTTATCATCTTTTTAGCTGTTTCAAGATTCCCCTGATGGTTATGCCCTATTTCAGCAATAAAATATGGTGATCCATCAGAAGAAATTCTACTTTTTCCGAATTCTATAATTTTCCGAGAAATTTTTCTTTTCAGCTGAATAAAAACAATCTCTTTTTGATATTTTTTAATTTTTTTTACTCTTTAAAATATAACATTACATATTACATAATTAAGGATATTAACATTTTATAATTCTTAAATTTTTAATTTTAATGTTTTTCTAAAAAATTAATAATGTTCTTCCAAATGTGAAAATAAAAGAATTGAACCAGATTTAATGGGTTTTTAAAATTAAGTTAGTCTAATTATCAATATGTAAAATCTTAAGATTATATCCTAAAATTTTTTACAATTAATAAATTATATTTTATTCTATGAAATATTAAAGGGAAATAAAATCTAAATTGGATTATTTTTTAGACCAAAACTGATCGCTTTTTTGAAAATCTTTTTTAATTTTATCTCTTATGTTTTTTAAATTAGGGGAAACATGAAAAAATACTCTTTTATGATCTTCAAAGTTTCCAAAAAAAATACCTCCTTGTTCTAAACTATTATAGATATTTTGATAAGCTTTTAAAGGATTTAAGAGATGTTCAAAGACAGATCTTGCTATACAAATATTATGAATTGGCAATTTCGGGTAAATGTTATTTTTATTTATACGAATAACTTCTGCATTAATTCCATATTTATTAAATCTATATTCAACAAAATTCAACATTAAAAAATCAATATCAATCAAATAAATTTTTGCCTTTTTCTCTAACTTGCCGATTTCAAAGGATGTATAAGCCATACCACAGCCGTAATCTACAACAATAGGTTTTTTATTAATACTTTTAATTATATTTTCTGCAATGATTTTATGTTCTAATGGATTGGTAAGTCTATTATGAATTCTTTTTCTCATTTCATTCGATTTTAGGAGATTTCTCATCAATTTTCCAAATTCATGTTTAATCATCATTAAAAAATTTTTCAAATGAATAGATTTTTTTAAAATTAATTCTTGAATTAAATAATCATCAGAGTATGAATATGAGATATATCTAAATAAATGAGACAAATTATGAAATTTATATGATTCAATGAGATGTTTTTCATCTATCTCATCATATATAACTCTATTTAAAGAATAGATCTTTACTAATAATTCTCTATATTCTTGACTAAAAAATTTAAATCGATTTTTAGTCAAATTATAAATTTTCGCTACTTCATCATAATTACGATTTTTAATTTTGCTTAAAAATTCAACAAATTCTTTTTCAATTTGAATTAGATTCATTTCTATTGATTTACTTTATGTTAATTTATTATTAAATCTATATATAAAATTTAAATTTTCCTTTTCAAGGAGGAAATTATTTAAATTAAGGATTATTTCTCTATTTCTATCTAAATCTTCATAAGTTAGTTTTTTTATATTCTTGTATCTTCTCCGAGCCAATTATATTATATTCAAATACTTTTAGAAAATATTTTTATTAATATAAAAAACAATCGCAATTACGATATGATTTGTAATTGTATTGCATATTATTGCATATTAGGAATTTTAATTCCAGTCAAATTAGTTAAAGCATTATGAAGGTTATTCATTTCATTCTTGGCCTCGAATTTGTCTTTTTTTGTCCTCCGAACATGAAGACTGAATGGTTTATTTTTCCATAGATATTCTTCCCATCCATATTTTTCTACGTCAATAAAACCAAGCTCTCGAAACCCAATCTGACTATAGGAATCCAATCTCTTTGGATTATAATTGAAATATTCGGGTAAACCTTTATATATAAGTTTAAGAAGTCCTTTGGGATATCCGTTTAATTCCTTGAATACTGGGAGAGCTATCTCGTGTTTAAATTCTTTTTTATGTGCGTATTGAGCATAAACATGGTAACCCGTATCTTGTGATGATAAAAAAAGTCTTCTCCTATATTGTTCTTTAATAAGGCGGATCCCACAATACCTTACTAATTTTGTAAGGAGCAATGGGTTTTCGTTAATTATATCACCATCCTGACCAGGTCTAAAGGCTAAGGTATTTTTATCCACTTGCTCCAAGTCAATAAACATACAATTTACATTTGGGAAATAACGATATTTAGAGCACCATTTAGGGTTCCAAGGTGTTCCGAAGAATGCTAACTTATTTTTTTTTATATGATCGAGGATATCAGCAATCCAATTCTTTCTTACAATATAAAAATCAGGATCAAGGAGTAACGCAAAACGAGACTTCACGTTTCTTATTGCTTTTATCAAGGCTAAGGCATGATGATAGCTACCGGGCCTTTTCTTAGAGTAATCCATAGGAAATCCTTTTAATACTATCAGATCTGGAGGTGATGCTTCCATAAATTCAAGTGAGCTAGGGTCATTCTCAATAAGAATCCATCGTGATTTAGAATCTGGATTAAGAACATTGCTTAGTTCCATGTTTAACTTAAGAAACTTTCTGTCATCGAATATTGATGAGCAAATTGTTAATTCTTTTCTAACCATAATTACCTATTGTTTTGTTTTTCTTTAATATTTATAATTTACTCGCTTAATTTTTTAAAAGACTCTAGCAATATAATCTTTTATATTAAATGATATGTACTAATTCTTTAGAATAAATTCAATTATAATTAACAAAAAACAACGTTTCAAAATACGTTTATTATTTACAACTATATTCAGACAATATGGTACTAAGTTTTTTAGTATCCCCCCAAAAAGCCATGGGCACATAATCGGGATAATTATAATAACCAAGATTTAGCTTTATTGATTTATTTCTTTTTTTTAAATGTGTTTCAACTAATTCATTTATTGAGATTGGTTTCCCACTACAACAATTTACAATGCCAGTTATTTTATTTTGTAAAGAAATTTTGTTTATATATTCTGCTACTTTTTCTACAGGAAGATAATCTCTTATTTGTTCTCCTCCAGACATATTAAAAACATTTTCACCATTATATAAGGCCAAATCTAACTGAGGTAATATAGATTTTGGTGTTTGGCCTTTTCCATACATGTAAAAAAGTCTTATCCACTTGAAACTAAATTTTTTTTTTTTGTTTAACTCTTGAATATATTTCCTCAATGTATCTTTTGCTAATCCATAAGCAGTAATCGGATTTGTTATTAAATCTTCGCTAAGACATCCTTCCTTCATACCATATTCTAAACAAGTTCCAATACAATTTATATTAATTTCTTCATTTTGAACCATTTTTTTTATGAAATTATAATTTGTTGGCACATTTCTTTCAAAATGATAAAGCTCTTTAAAATTTGGTAAACCTTGCCAAGAGAGATGAATTAAAACATCGGGTTCTTTAAAAAAACTAAAATAATTCTTATCTATCTCGTTTAAATCACAAGTAATATAATATACATCATTATACCATTCAAATTCTTTAGCTCTTTTGGGGGGATCAATGGATGTTGCAATAATATCATGATTTCTTAATTTTAATAGATCATTTACAACATAATTTCCGATAAAACCTGTTGCTCCAGTTACTAATATTTTCATAATACTTTCACTTCCGGCATAGGGATTACAAATTTACAGTTCCATTCATTTACATAATCTAATTGTTTCATTATTTCCTCTTTAATATTCCATGGTAAAATTAAAATATAATTTGGTTTTTCTATTTTAATATGTTCTTCCTCTACAATAGGAATATGACTGCCAGGAAGAAATTTTCCTATTTTATATGGAGATTTATCTGCAACAAATTCAATTAAATCAGATTTTATACCACAGTAATTTAATAGTGTATTACCTTTAGCAGCAGCTCCATATGCAGCAACTTTCTTACTTTTTTTCTTTACATCTAGCAAAAATTGTAGTAAAGAATATTTTACATTATTAACTTTTTCTTGAAAATTTCTATAATAATCAATAGAGTTCATTTTTTTCGATATTTCTTTTTCCAACAAATTGCTAACATTATTGGATATTTCTTTTGTTTTATCTTCTTGATGTTTAGCAAAAATTCTAAGAGAACCACCTTGGGTTGGGATTTCTTCAACATCAAATATTTCTAAATCGAATGATTCAAATAATAATTTCACTGATAGGAATGAAAAATATGAAAAATGTTCATGATAAATGGTATCAAATAGATTTTTATCGATTAGCTGCATCAAATGAGTGAATTCCATTGTAATGACACCAGTATCATTAAGCAGTATTTTTAATCCATTTACAAAATCCAGAATATCCGGTACATGTGCTAATACATTATTTCCAATTAATAAATCAGGTAATTGCCCCTTTTTAACCAATTCTTTTGCTAACACAGTACCGAAATATTTATCTATAACCTCAATTCCTTTTTCTTTTGCAACTTTACCAGTTTTTAATGACGGTTCTACTCCCAGACAGGGGATATTTGCTTCTTGAAAGAATTGTAAAAGATACCCATCATTAGAAGCAATTTCAATCACTTTAGAATTCTCATTTAAATTAAAACGTTTAATTACCATATCAGCATATTTTTTAGAATGTTCCAATAAGCTTTTTGAAAAGGATGAGAAATAGATATAATTTTCATTAAAAATTTCGTTTGATTTCTTATATTCATCAATTTGAACTAAAAAGCAATTATGACATACATATATTTTCAGAGGGTAAAAAACTTCGGGTTCGTTTAATTCTTCTTTTGTTAAATATGAATTTGATGGGGGTGAATTTACTAAATCTATAATCTCATAGATAAGTTCTGTTTTACAATATCTACACTTCATATCTTAATTCCTTGAAAATTTTCATTTATTAATTTGTGGTTTTTATCTTTTTCGGAGATATCCACAACTTGTAAGGGCCATTTAATTTTTAACTTAGGATCATTATATCTTATTCCACCTTCAAAATCAGGGCTATAAAATTCAGTATGAAAGTATAACAATTCGCTATCATCTTCTAATGTTTGAAAACCATGGGCAAATCCTTCTGGAATATATAAAGCTTTTTCATTTTTTTCATTCAATATTTCACCATGCCATTGTAAGAAGGATGGTGAATTTCTTCTTAAATCAATTGCTACATCAAAGATGGCACCTTTAAGACATCGAACAATTTTAATCTCTGCCTTAGGAGGATACTGAAAATGCATACCCCTTATAGAACCTTTCTTTTTAGTCAGGGAATAATTAATCTGAACAATTTCTTTACCGTGTGATATTTGTTCTAATTCTTGCTTACAAAAAACTCTGAAAAAACGTCCACGATCATCTTCAAAAGGTTCAGGTTCAATTATATATAAATCCTTTATGTTATCAATAGCTGTAAATTTCATAGGTTATAAGGGTAATCTAATTCTTATTCCAATACAAGTGATCATCAATATATCTATTTTCTAATAAATATTTTAATTGTTTTATTCGAGTAAAATTTTTGTTTTGAAACATTTCTTCATTTAAGCTAATTTCTTCAAATTTGCCATATAATTCCTTTATACCTTTTTTTAAATCCCATTGCGATTTAAAGTTATGCACAACTTTTTTTATTTTATCAAAATTTACTATATAATTACGCTGATCTGGATTATCTTTACCAAGGATTTTTACGTCACAGTCTGGCATTAAATTGTGAATTTCCTCGGCAATCTGTTTTACTTGATAATTTTCAGAATTAAGACCTACATTAAACGCTTGATTATGAATTTTTTCCTTATCTTCTATCAAAAGAGAGAGAAAAGCATTTGTTATATCTTTTATATGAACAATTGGTCTCCAAGCTTTACCATCACTTAAAATCTTTATTTCTTTAGTCGTGTATGCCCATCCCATTAAGTTATTTACAACAACATCAAACCTTATATTAGGGGATACCCCATACGCAGTTCCATTCCTTAAATAAACTGGTGAGAATACCTCATCAGATAATTTAGATAATTCTTCTTCAAGGTTAACTTTAGAATGAGCATAAGCAGTAAGAGGGTTTACGGGGGCAGATTCATTTAACATATCATCATTCGTTTCTCCATATATACTGCAAGATGAAGAAAATAAGAATCTCGAAACTTTTGATTTTTTAGCTAATTTAGCTAATCGAATAGACCCTTTTAAATTGATTTCATTAGTTAAAGTAGGATTTATTTCACCTAGTGGATCATTCGATAAAGCTGCTAGATGGATAATTGAGTCTACGTCCTTTATATCTTTCTTACTTATATTTCTAATGTCTTTTTTAATCTGAACATATTCTTTACAGAAATTAAATTCATATAAAAGGTCATCTCTATAAAAATTTGTATCAATACCGACTACTTCATACCCATTCTTTAAAAGTTCTTCTGTCAAAATATATCCAATATATCCTAAATTTCCTGTAACCAATATTTTACTCAATCTTTCCATACCTTCCAAAATGCTTCATTTTGAACCCATAATTTATTTAAATGATTAACATCTCTTTCATGATCCATACATTCCCATTGCCCTTCGTGTTTGTATACCATAACTTCGCCTTTTTCAGTTAATTCTTCTAATGCCCCATGTTCAAAATCACAGTCTCCATCCGTTGTTAAGTATTTTAAGAGTTCATTATTAAATACCATAAACCCTCCATTAATAAGACCTACAGAAGTTTGGGGCTTTTCTTGAAAAGAAGTAATTATGCCATCTTCTTCTTTGATTTCTCCAAAACGAGCAGGAGGATAAACACCAGTAATAGTTACGATTTTTCCATGAGATTTGTGAAATTTAACTAATTCTTTAATATCAATATTAGCTACGCCATCTCCGTAGGTTAACATATTCGTCTCAGGATCTAAATATTTCTCGACTTTTTTAATTCTTCCACCCTTTAAAGTATTTAAACCGGTATCTATTAGAGAAACTTTCCAATTTGTTTCAGTTATGGTATTATGATATTCAATATTTCCATTTGATAAATCAATAGTAAAATCATTTTTCTTCATTTCATAATGAAAAAAGAAATCTTTAATAATATCAGCTTTTACACCTAAACATATTATGAAATCATTAAAACCAAAGTGTGAATAAATCTTCATTATATGCCATAGGATAGGCATATTTCCAATTTTTACCATAGGCTTTGGAATTAAACCTGTCCGCTGACCAAGTCTAGTACCCCACCCTCCAGCTAATATTATTACTTTCATCTTTATCCCTTTATAATTTATCTAAAATTCAATTCTTCTTTAAATAATAATTATTCTACATTTTCTTAGATATATAAGTTTTAAACTTATTCAAACTGCCATTTTCTTTATATCTATTTTGATATAATACTTAATGAAATTGATTTCATAAAAATTTAGTATTTTTATTTTGTTTATTCAATGCATTTTATTTTGATTTTATAACATATTCAATAACATCAATAAAGCGTTGTTTATACTCTCTGTTATCATTAAATAAAAATAACTTAGATCCGATCTTACATGCTTAAAAACGTCTCTACTCATACTTACATATAATATTTTCTTAATTTTATTGTTAAACATCTTCCAAAATTTCTTTAGCTTTTGTATTTTATAAAAAGTAACCTAAATATTTTAATTTATAAATAATCCAAATTAAATTTATATAAATTATATTCTACATTTTTATCACATCTCTCAATTATCAAATTTCTTAAAGGAAGATTATTTTTCAGTTAAAATTAAATTAGAATTAAAGTTAGATTTATTTAAATGAATATAATAATTTACACAGCGATTTTTGGAGATTATAATATTCTAAGAATGCCGAAAGTAATAAATAAAAAAATTAAATATATCTGTTTTACAGATAAAAAAATTAATTGTCCACCCTGGGAAATTATAAAGGTTGTCCCAGAAAGTGTTGATTTCACACGAGAAAATCGAAAATATAAAATTTTATCACACGTTTGTTTAAAAAATTATAATTATGATATTAGTATTTATTTGGATGGGAATTATACTATTTTACGAGATTTTAGTTTTTACTCGGAGAAATGGTTAGGAAAAAATGATATTGCAGTAATGAAAAACCCACATCGAAATTGCATCTATGAAGAAGCAAAGGCTTGTATCATACAAAAAAAGGATGATATCAATCTATTTAAAAAACAAATAAGAAGCTATAAAAATGAAGGATATCCAAAAAATAATGGATTAACTGATAATAGCTTGATTATTAGGAGAAACACAAATAAGGTAAAAGAATTTAATGAACTATGGTGGAGTGAATTAAAAAAATTTAGCAGAAGAGATCAAATAAGCTTTAAGTATGTCCAATATAAATTAAATACTAATATTAGTATTATACCATTGCCAAATCCAAGGATTTATAAAAATAAATTTTTTAAGCTACGAAAAAACATTAAAAAAATAGATAAGTTATTTGTAATTCAAGAAATTATTAATAAAATTAATGCTCAAATTTACCTTGAGATTGGAGGGTCAATTCATAATAATTTTCTTAAAATTAAAGCTCCACAAAAGGTTAAAATTTTTATTAATCTTTTCAAAAATATAACAATGGATAATATAAGAAGATATTTTCATCTATTTGGCTATATCATTTATGATCTTATTAAAAACAAATTAAATGCCTTAAATAGATATTTTTTTCTTAAAAAACAAAATATATTCGATAAAAAGCAAAGAATATTTATTAAATATGGATTAGATGTCGTTTTTATAAATCACGTCGATTCATATCAAACATCATTAAAATATATATTTAATTCAATAAGATTTTTAAAAAAAAAAGGTATAATTATTTTTAATTACT
>Ga0209976_10001698_pt1 | contig 12880 bp, 15 predicted proteins | sample SumtaG_FD_182806 | JGI IMG/M metagenome (GOLD analysis project Ga0209976, IMG submission 182806) | Deep subsurface microbial communities from Indian Ocean to uncover new lineages of life (NeLLi) - Sumatra_00157 metaG (SPAdes) (version 2) | ecosystem: Environmental > Aquatic > Marine > Oceanic >...
CATTGATACCATCTGTACCATCAATTCCCTGTATACCTATGGCTCCAGTTTCACCTTGTTCACCAGTTTCACCTTGTTCACCAGTTTCACCTTGTTCACCAGTTTCACCTTGTTCACCAGTTTCACCTTGTTCACCAGTTTCACCTTGTTCACCAGTTTCACCTTGTTCACCAGTTTCACCTTGAGGTCCAGGAGTTAATTCGATGTTAGAAATTTGTAGCTGTAGATCATCTATTGCTTTCCAAAGTGCATCAAATGGATTTCCTGGATTATCATTTGGTGCTGCATGTGCGAAATCTACCATACTAAATGGTAGAATCATTGCAGCAATTAATCCAGCAAACAATATTGTTTTTGCGTTTTTATATGTCATTATCAAATATGAACATAATACCTTATTTAAATATTAAAGAAAACATTAATGGAAAAGCAACAAAAACACGGACAACTACGCCATGTTTTACGTATAATTACAGATTACTCATTATTGATCTGTTTTTTATTGGTTTTTTGTTTACGATACAGCCAATATGCAACAATAAAGAATGGGAAATACCACACAATACTAAGAATAGCTCCTATTATGACAATAGCAAGGTCATCAGTCAGACCGTTTGATTCCATTTGATATGAAATGTTAATTTGATTTAAAGTAAAATATGCACCAACACCAATTAAAACAATTGCAATAATTCTCAAATATTTTGTTTTCATAATAAAAAAAAGGGTGTAGGGTTAATTTAAGGATATGTTGCTTATCCCTGTTGTCAGACCAGCACTACTTCCAGCTTTTACAGAACGTTGATAGTAATTACTATCGCATTCGCCTGCATCGCCATCAAGTGTTACACTGTCTGTATCATCATACTGATAGATCCAAGTCTGCAAAATACTTTTGAGATCTCGTTTTGTCTGCATGTCGAATGTAACCTCATTGTGATGAGTGTCACTATCTAAGCAAACAGAGCTCTCATAACCTATTGTTCCATCAGTTGGAACCCACCAAATTTGGATATTTGATTCGCCAGCATTCCATCCAGTTTGATATGTAGGACAGATGGCACCATTCCAACAAGGGAATGTCAAAAATGCACCTCTGTATAAAGCAAGATCAGTTTGATGAACTTGTTCTATATCAGATTGTGAATTATCTCCACGGACTTTTAGGGTTACACCTTCCTCAATACTTTTCTTGGAGGTTATAGCCTTGTCTTTCCAATATTTAGGACTTGCATCCCATCTATCTTGTGAAGTTATTCCAATCTCTTCAAGAGAGAATATTTTTGCATGTAAATCACGGTTCAGTCCCTCTATAGCAGCACTAGAATGTTTTTGAGATTTTGCATCATCAAAGTCTTTCTGAATTTTTGCTAATTCATTTAACTCTTTAAACACTTGCTTCTCATATCCCTTAAAAGAATTGATTTGTGATCTAAGATTAGAGATAAATTCTTCTTTCTCTTCATCTGAAATTCCTTGGAGACTTGGGGTATTATCTAAAATACCTTCTTCATATGCTGTGAGTTTCTGTAATTTGGTTTTTTTTGCATTATCATTTGCATTCTCGTTTGGTGCAGCTTCAGCCATTATCATTCCTGAGAATGGTAGAATCATTGCAGCAATCAAAGCAGCAAACAATATTATTTTTGTATTTTTGAAAGTCATTGAGGGATCTGTATCTTCAAGATTATTTAAAGAATGGTTATTGAATAATACTACATTGCAGCCAAAAATTGGCATTCAATAATTTTAAAACCTAATACCCATCCGCAGCACTTAATCCATGCTTTTCTCTAATTTCTGTTAACATTTTCAAAACTGTATTTGCTTTAGACTGTAATTTTTTGTTTTCATTGATTTTGTCTTCAAGATTTTCACTAACTAATGCTAGAGTGGTTTCAATTTTAACAAATTGTGATAACGAAATTTTTACCTCTTTTTCATTTGAATTCTCTGACATGCATTTCTAAATATTTGCAAGAATATTAAGTTTATGTAAATTTACAATAAATTTATGTATAATTGTAATTACTAATAAGACACATGTGTGAAACAGAAAATATGGCAAGAGACAAATGGTTTTACATTCAACAGCAGAAAAAGTTGGTAGAGACAATCATGGCAGAAATTAAAGACGATGAAGAATTAAAACGACTCAACATAACAGACATCAAACAATTTACTGAATACCAATTCAGAGAATATCTTAAAAATTCAAAGTTAAAGAAAGAATCTTGAAATTGATTTAAAAATTATGGTTCCATAATTTTCCAATATTTCCTATTCCACAGAGATTTCATACAAATTCCATATTACTAAAAAAGAAAAAAAGATTATGGAAGATCATCGCAGCTACCGCCAACATTACATATTGACTTTCCTCCTAGTTCTTCACATTCAGCTCTTGTGGCAGAATTTTTTAATAGATTTCCAACTCCTCCTGCCTCTGACCAACATTGACCATCTGTGACCTGGGATACATCATCATTGTTGGTATAGGATAATGCCAAAATCACTCCCAATATTGTTGCAATTGCGATTATAGCAATTATGATTCCGAGTTTTGTATTTGTACTAGACATCTCTAAGTTGATTTTGCAGGAAACTATTATTTAAAATTTAATTATATCGGTGCTGGTGCGATATTGGGACATAATCAATAAGATACGGGTTCATGCCAACTAGGATTGATTTCTTCATATCCATTTTTTGTAGGATGAGCTTTTCTGAAATGTGTAACAAGTCGTTTCTCAGTATCAAATTTCATGCTGCATCCCATGCACTCAAATGAATTTTTTGAGTTCTTGACCATTTTGATTTATTAGTTTTTGTTGCATTATTTTTCATGTATGTTAAAGGAATTATTTATTGATAAAATAGTATTTGCTCTATCAAAGTACTAATTAAATTCTCATAAACAATTTTAAGTGCCATCAAATTTCCTATCTTTTCTGCTAGTTTATCAATTCTTTTTGTATTGTCTTTCTCAATTGCCTCATCTAACTGTGTCATTTTCTTGTTAATACTTGAATCTAGTTTGTCGACTTGTTTGTTCCAGTTATCTACCTTTTTCTCTAATTTTTGAATCTGTTTTTCAATAAGAACTAGTGGGAATTCTTCTTCAGGAGTATTATCAATAAAATAACTTCCAATGATTTCCAGTTCTTCAGTTCCTGAGGGTAAATCAATTTGCAAAATTCTGGTTTTTAAATTTGATGTTTCTATATGATGCACTTCATCACCATTAGCTAATACAATAAAATCATCATCTTTCCCCTCAAATGTTGAACCAAAAAAATCTCTCTCAAAATTAATCGTTAAAACACCGTCCCTCATAACCTCTAGATCAAATACCAATGAAATAAAGTCCAAATCAGCTATTACTTCGTTTATAGAAACATTTTCGGCAGTATAAGACAGATAATATTGCTTACCACGAATATCTACACTAATTTGTTGTGGTTCAGGTTCTGTTTCATCTTCTGGTGTTGGTTCTGGTTCAATAACGACACCACTAAGGAAATTAAATGCAGATTCCATACTCATTCCCTGATTATGTAATTCAATTATTTGATCAATTATTTGATCAATGTCATTATATGCTCTAAATGTTACCCATGCTTGAATATACTCATCAGTTTCTGTTCCATCAGGATTAAATCTATTGTTATCTTGGATTTCTGAAAGTTCATTATATGTAATTGAATGAGGTTCTTGAATTTCTTCAGAAATCAATTGAAGTGTTTCTAAAGAATTGTTTAGTGGCAAAATAAAAGATCTAAGATTCAAATAATTAGTGGATTGGTTTAGATCTGCAAAAATATCATAATTTTGATCACCTAGTTCAGGTCGTTCAATAATTACTTGATATTCTTGAGCAAAAGCAGAAATAACTAACATTGGTAATATGGCTAAAAGAATTAGTAGTTTAATTTCAACCATATCTATCGCTAAAAGTTATTTTATTTAAACAATGTTATTGTTTTCATTAACATTAAACAAGTAAAGGCTATTTTTCAGCACCCAAAGGTGCATAGGCAAATATCAATTCTTTGAAAATTCCTTCATTTTGAATAGATATGGTATAGTTTCCAACTCTCCATAGATAGTCTGTGTTGATTGTCACATCATGAGAATACTGTCCAAACTCATTAGATTCTATCTGAAAAATATCTATGATTGCAGCCTTGTTGATATCTCCTCGAAATATTGTACCTGAGACAGTTGAATCAGCATATGGAACTTGACCATACACAGTAAAAGTTGAATTGTTTTTTATTTCCCCTTTAATGGCGGCTGTAAAGATAACTGGGATTGATATCTCTATTTCATTTAGAAATTTCTCAGCACTAATGAATTCTTCACTAGAATAATTTTGTTTTAGATAATCATCCCTCAAATAATCTGGTATTTGTAATAATTCTGCATTGATTTTTTCTAATTCTTCATTAAAATGGTCTTGCACAATTATTACATCTTCTAATGATTTTAAATCAGATTCAAGTTCTATAATTTTAATATTTGATTTTATGTCCATATCATAAATAGCATACATCATGATACCCATAGAAACAAGTGCAACAATCAATACTGGTAGTAATCTATTCAATGATAAACGAATTTTTAACATTCTAATAAATATATCAATTACTACATTCCACAGAGATAGTGTGAAACATGGCTTGATTGTACGTGTTTTATGATTTTTAAAACTGCTAGAATCATGTATGTAATCGCAGCAGTAAAGATCTAATTATTTTAGATTATCATAGTTTCTATATTCTGTATGTCCGTTAGAACATCTGTATGACTTTGGTGATCTTGTGTTGATATTGTTTCCTTCTCTCGTAATAAGAATCTCAGAAATAATTTTCATTTCTAGTCCACATTCTTTACATATCATGATTAGTAATTTTATTTTAGATTAAAAGTATTAACCATAATACTGTTTTATCAATTTATCTAAAACTTTCTGATATTTTGGAGGACAAGGATGTTTAGGATAATCAGGACCTCTTCTATAGGATGGAACAGTAGTAAAGCCCAAGGCGTTTTTTCTATTTGCAATCCAACATGGTTTACATGTTTTGCCAATTTTTTCTTTGAATTTTTTTTGAATCTCAGCGTAAATATCCATAATTCATCAATTTTATGATTCTTGGTTCTTTTTTCTTGTTTTGACTGCATCTGATGCAATATCTGATAATGATCGATTAAGTGTATATTCAAAAGATTTCTTAATTAAACTAAAAATATAATCAAAATTTGAATCATCTGTTACAGTTATCTGATAATTCCCAGTTCCCCAATGTCCTATATTTTGCACGTTTTTAGATATCTTTTTTGGATCATCATCTTTCTTTAAAGTAACGTAAATGTGTAACTTGCTTTTTCTCAAATCAAATGCAACAAAATTCAACATATTTGCTTTAACTGCTATGTGATATTTTCTTGGAATTATCTGAACTTCTCCAAATTCCATAATTTTCTCACGGAACTGTTCATATAGAATCTTGATCTTTTTATTACCTTTTGCTCTTGACTCAAAGTGATATTCTTCTGTATATGGTTTAAATTTTTCAATTATCTTGGCTTGAGAACCTCTTACGGGCATCTGAGTCTTATTTGAATTATGAATTTTATTTAATTCAATAATATGATCATGTAGATGAATTTCCCACAACTCAATATTTACATCAAAATTGGCAGCTTGGCGTTGACTTTGATTAAATGAGGGTGAAATGAAAATTATCTTTGATTGTGGTATGTCAATATCCTTTTTTAGTAAATGTTTTTTCAATTTTTCATTATATTCTGTAAGAAAATCTGCCTGTCTACTATCCATTAATTCCAAATAACCCAAACCCTGATCAAACAATCCACTATCAGTCTTTTTTTTGTATTCAATGACAACAAAACTTTTTGATTCTCTATCAAATGCAAATGTATCACATCGAAATTGAGCTACCTTAAATTCACTTGTTATAAATTCCACTCCAAAAAAAACATCTAGATTTGATTCAATGATTGTTTGGATGTCTTTTTCAAGTTTGATTGGTTTTTCAGGTAATAATTTATAATTTGAATCATATTTTTTGAATAGCACTATTTAAGATGTATTTAATATCATTTATAGAAGTTATGATTTAATCAAATTTTGAAGATGTTTATCAATAATTACTCTATTACAATGAAGTAATTATTTCTTAATAATGTAATTATTCTTTCAGTTGAATTTGTAAAATACTTTCAAATTTATCAGTAAATGCAGATTTTGTCATTTTTTGATTGTAAAAAGGCATTCCAATGATTCTAAACTTTTTACCTTCAAATAATGTCATAATTTTATATTTTAATTTAATAGATTCCAAAAATTCTTCTTTCCATCTATCAGAATTAAGAAGGTGTTCACCTTTCGCTTCTATAAAAAGTTGATACATTATAGAGTCCGTATTGTTTTTTAAAAACAGAACAAAGTCAGGTTCTAATGCTTTACCATCAGAAAAACGATATAATTGAAATAGTTTTTCATTTCGAAGTAAATAAACATCCTTAAATTGTTTTTTTAATTTGTCAATGGCATTATGTAGAAATTTGATAAAATATTTTTCTTCAGATGTGCCATAATTTTCATCATAAATATACCACTCTTTATCCGATAAATTTAGATTTAGTTCATTATTAGTTGTTTCGCGCATAGCTACACCAATTTCTTGCTGACCTTTTTCAATAGATATGTTTAATGTTTTATCTTTAACACATTCCTTTATCGCAATAGGAATAAAATCATAAGTTCCAATAAATTCATTTTTCTCTTTCCGAAATTCTGAAATAAGTTTTTTGATAACTGATTTAACTATATCTAATTTGTCGATAGAATTAAGTTCCTTTAACTGATGTTGTAGTCCAGTAACTTCTACTTCAATATTTGCTAGGAATTTCTCAGAAGTAATGAATTCACTAACAGAAGTGAGTTTTGGGAAATATACAAGTAAATTTGAAAATTTGTAAAAATCAAGTTGGTAAATTGCCTTGCGTATAATGGTTTGATCAAAAGTTTTTAATCTAAATGTTGTAGTTTGTGTTTCTAAATGAGAATGACTATTTTGTTCAAATATCATTTTATCTTGAGCATATCCAGTATAAAGTGAATATTTAAAGCTAGTTTGAATATTAATATCTGAAAAATCAGATATATTTGAACGATCATTTGTGATTTTTTTATTTACAAATAAATTATCTTCTTTCCAGAATGTAGAATTTTTAAAATCATCTTTTACTTGTAAGGAGATTTCTCTAGTGATTTCAGGAGTGATTCCAGTTGCCCTTAGTGCTTGATGAAGTTCTTGAATATATCGTGAATTATATGCGCTATGATAATACAATTCTTCAAGAATTCTCATTTCATTTTTAATATCTGAATCAAATTTACGTTTAAACTTTTTCATCTTAATCTCTTATCTCAAATGGACAATACCTTGCACCACGTCCAATTAACTGAGCTTCTGCAATAGTTTTTTTGCCAGGTTTTCCGTGTTGGACATCTCTTGTATCATATAATCTTACAATATCAAATAGATTTAGTACATCCCATCCTTCATTTAGTTTATCAACTACAAAGATAATGCGAATTGCGTTAGATTTATCTTCTAACGTATTAACCAAAATTTGTTTATTTTCACTGTCATTTTTTGAATTCACTGATATACACTTGTCTTCACCAAAATCCTCTTTTATCTCAATAATGAGGTTAGCAAATGATATGTTATTAGAATCAAAATAATTAAACGCGTTTTGCAATACATTACTTCTAGATTTTTTCTTTATTTTTTCAAGATCACCTATTTTTAGATTTTTGATTTTATTATGAAATTCTTTTTCAAATTTTTCTGACTCCGCAATAGTTTTTGATTTCATTAAGATTACAGGTTTTATTAGAAGATGATTTTTCTCAGCTACTTTTCTACGATTCTGACTAATTAGTAGGGATTGTAGTGCTCGTTGCATAGGAGCAACATCAGATTGTAAAACTTTGACTTCTTTTGAAAATCCATCTACTCGAAATTGTTTAAGATCATAGTAATAAATAATTTTATCATTGTATTTTGCATTAATTGCAGGATGATCAAGATCAATTGTTGCAGTAAATTCTAAGAGTAAATTGTCAGAATTAGCGTTAAATATTTTATTTACTGTCATTTCCCATGATTTTTTTTCTAATTTTTCTTCATTTGTTAATGTATTCTTAGTCATTGCATTAATATGATGAGCCTCATCAGACAAAAGAACAATTTTTTTATCTTTAAAATCTTCAAATGTAATAGAATTTTCTTTTGGAAAATTTAGGGTTACATGTAATCCTTGAATTGTAATGAATAATATATGAATATCTACTTTATTGCTAGTTTCAAAACTATTAACTTTTTTTATTTTTATTTCTTGGTCATTAAAAATGATTTTTTTGGCAAAAAGATATTTGGAAGAATATGAGTTTAAAAAATTCTGTTTTGTTTTCTCAATTATATTTGTACTATTAACAAAAAATATAAAATTCCTATACCCATGTTCATATAAATAAAGAATATCGGCAGCCATCACTAATGTTTTGCCACTTCCTGTAGCCATGTTAAAAAGAACTTCATAAGGTTTTTGTTTTTGTTCCTCACTAAAATGATGTATAAAATAACCAATTGATTCTTTTTGGTATGCTCTTAATTCAAATGTTTCATTAAGATTATTTATAATATAATCAGGTAATTCTATTTTTATGTGACCATGTTTTGATAAAGTATTTAATTCATCATAAAGCTTTAAATCCATAATTAATTCTCATAAAATTTCTTGTTGATATTTTTATCAGTTTTATCAATTTTAAAATCTTTATCTTCTATCTCACTAAAATTTACATAAAGTTGATTTTTATCCAATGTTTCCATAAGAAATTCTTTTTGTTGAATAAATTCCAATTTCTCAAATTCAGAAATATTTTTGTTAAATATCTTTACTTCTAATTTGTAGCTCAAAAATCCTTCTTCTTGAATTAATTTCCAGATTTTCTTAAGAACCTCTTTACTTTTTGCTTCTTGAATTTGATCAATATATTTTTGATTCCATTTCATTAATTCACAGTAAATAAAATTACCACCTCCTTTCCAATTTGAGGATTTTGAAATACCGCTTTGTTCTCCTTTGATTGTATTTATTAAACGTGTAACTGGACTATTGTCTTCATAATCTATTTGCTCTATTCCTATATATTGTCGCTCTAATTTATGGGCAACAGCACAAGTAGTTCCACTTCCTACAAAAAAATCAAGAATCAAATCTCCCTTATGTGTGCCCAATTCAAGTATTCTACCAATTAATTTTTCAGGTTTTTTTCCTTTTTTTAATTTCACTCCTCCTTCATTGTGAAGATCATTTGGCAATACATCTTGCCAAATATCTGATAAAGGTTCAACAAAATCAAGTTTTCCTTCAATTTCTTTTACCCGATCTTTATAAAAAAGAATGACTTGTCCGTTCAGAATATAATAATCATCTTTCTCATGTCTATCTAAATAAAATACTTTTTCAGGAGAGTTAAGAGATTTTTTCTTAAGTTTCACAGCTTCTTTACTAACACTATCTTCATCCATGTCTGCAAAACGAATTACATTTTTAATATTTTGTAAGACAAATTCATCTATTTTTTTTCCATAATCATTACAATATTCTTTTTTTAATTGTGATTTTACAATTCCTGTTTTTTGACTCAGCGCATCAAGAATAGTAGAAAACTTCCATTTTTTATAATCTTGATCAATATTTTCAATAAATTTGTTATAACGATCATCTCTCTTTCTTTTCCGATAAATAATATTATTACTCCAATTTCCTGATTTACTATAAACTACAACATATTCACTAACATTTACCACCCCTGGATTAATTACTTTAGCACCTGAAACAGCACTTCTTTTAATAGTAATAATATTACGTCTATTTTCAGATTCAAATAATTCATCCATCAATACAAGAAGAAACCCAAGCTCATTTTGAGCAATAGAGATAAAAATTGAACCTGTATCATGTAATAATTCTCTTGCTATTTCTAATCTATTTTTCATAAATGTTAACCATGAAGAATGATTGAATCTATCATTATATGTAAAAGAATCGTTACCAGTATTATACGGAGGATCAATATAGATTAATTTTATTTTACCTGCAAAATTTCTTTTCAATGAATGTAGAGCAAGAAGATTATTTCCTTTTATTATCAAATTATCGGAGAGTTTAATTTCAGTAATTTTATGTTCTCCCTTTAAATCTATTTTTTTAAAATTAGTTATTACTTTTGGCTCTAATAATCGATCCACTTCATCAGGTGCGAGAATTTCATTCCAAAATGTTTCAGGTCTGTTTTTGATATTTTCTTCTTTAGTTAAACCACCTTCTAGAATACAATCTTTGTATGGAAATGCTAAAACTATATTTTTTCCACCGCTGATGAATTCATTATCAGAAATCAAACCAACTTTGTTTTTGAATGAAGTGAATGAATCAGGAAGGAAATCTTTATTGTTTACAAATCTTAAAAACATATCTTTCTTGAATATTAAAATATTTTTTATTTTAGTGAAAAAATGAAATTTAAATTTTTCATGTGTCAGTAATAATTCAATTAATTTTTTATCATCTTTTAAAGCATATTCAATAATGGTATTCTTGAGTAATTCATCTTCAATTACAAATCTATCATCATTTTTAAGTAATATTTGTAATTCTAATAACAAATTCTGCATTCAATATTTAATAAAAATTTATTATTATTTAAAGAATGATGATTCAACACTCACTGAATCCCAAAAACACGGACAATCCCTCCATGTTTCTCGTACAAGATGCAGAAGATATTTGATAAATACATGAAAGAATGTCTATTACCCTTTTGCGTATTGGATTATTTTTATGTGGTACCATAAGGATAAAATAGGATATATATCAATAGTCATTGAACCCCAAATGGTGAACAAGGTATGGTAAAGATTCAAAGAGTAATAGCTTACAAATACAAGGATCATAACATCTACAAATTCAAATTAAACATTCCTTCTGATGTACTAGAAAAACTTGGTTGGAATGAAAATACTGATGTTGAACTAAAAGTTAAAGACAAAAAATTAGAAATAACTAAACTCTAACTTATGGTACCATAACTTTATATTGACATGGTATGGTACCATAAACTAGTATGAAAGAATACATCTCAAAAGAAAAAAGAGCACAAAAACTCTTAGATAATTCAATGCAAATTTATAATGATAAAAAATCGCTAAATAATATGGGCAGATCCAATTACCCACAATTAACAAAACCAAATAAATCTAATATAAAAAATAGTATCTATTCTAAAACTATATTTATTTTTGTAACTGTACTGCTTTTATCTGGATTACCAAATTTTATGCCCCAAGAAGCATTTGCAGCAGATGGTGAGGTACTTAGCCACACCAAAATCGCTGACGGTCTACATGATAGTATCACTCCACTAAACTTGGTTGGTGGTGATAACTTTGGTTCGGCTGTTGCAAACCTTGGTGACTTGGATGGTAACAATGTTAATGATTTAGCAGTAGGTGCAATGAATGATGGAGAAGGCGCAATATACATACTGTTTATGGATTCTAATGATGAAGTACTTAGCCACACCAAAATCGCTAAGGGTATCCCAGGATTTAATCCACTAAACTTGATTGCTGATGATAACTTTGGTTCATCTGTTGCATACCTTGGTGACTTGGATGGTGAAGGAGGATCAGACTTTGCACTTGCAGTAGGTGCACAAAATGATGAAAATGGTGGTAGTGGTGGTGAAGGCGCAATATACATACTGTTTATGAACAATAACGGTTCAGTTTCCAGCAACGTCAAAATCGCTGACGATCTCTCAGGATTTAATCCATTACCAATCTTGAATGCTGGTGATAGATTTGGTTCATCTGTTGCAAACATTGGTGATTACAACGGTGATGGAATTGTTGATTTAGCAGTAGGTGCATCTTTTGATGAAAATGGTCAAGGTGAGGAAGGTGCATTGTACATATTATTTATGGATCCTAATAATATTGGTCAGGTACTTAGCAACGTCAAAATCTCTGACGGTCTCGTAGGATTTAATCCATCTCCAACCTTGGATAGTGATGATAGATTTGGTAGTTCAGTTGCAAACATTAGTAATTCTACTCATACAATACTTGCAGTAGGTGCAGTCCACGCAACTACGGGTATTGTAGAACAAGGCGCAATATACATACTGATTATGGATAAGCATGATGTTTCTGGTGGTAATATAGTAAAAGACAGCATCGGAATCTATGCTGATGTTTCAGGATTTAATCCAGTTCCATTTCTGCCATTTGGTACTCACTTTGGTTCATCAGTTACAAACATTGATGATATTAATGGTGATGGGATTGATGACTTGGCAGTAGGTGCATATGATCTTGATGTTCAAAAAGGTACACTCTTCATACTGTTTATGGATGATTATGATGTTCCTAGTGGTGATGTGGTAAAAAACCACATCCGAATCGCTGATGGTTCTCCAGGGTTTGTACCTGAAAACTTGGAGACTAATGATAGATTTGGTAGTTCAGTTGTAAACATTAGTAATTCTACTCATACAATACTTGCAGTAGGTGCACAAAGTGATGAAAATATTGGTAGTGGTGATGAAGGTGCGCTATACATGTTGGTTGTAGATCGTACTGATACTACAAAACCAACCTTTGATGTTGATGGAAACACATCTGATTATGGTACTGTAGTTGAACTAGGTGGCATCTACACTGTAGGTACTATTGGAAACATTGTTGATGAATCCCCTACTGATGGT